>Ga0075421_100000258_pt1 | contig 51395 bp, 36 predicted proteins | sample SoiMetdeltSBSDD5_FD_75292 | JGI IMG/M metagenome (GOLD analysis project Ga0075421, IMG submission 75292) | Bulk soil microbial communities from a Populus tree surrounding site in Tennessee, USA - Soil MetaG P. deltoides SBSDD5 | ecosystem: Environmental > Terrestrial > Soil > Tree plantation... | reverse complement strand
TGCCGAAGCCGACCTCCGCGAGGCGATCGCTCTCCTTCAGGCGAAGCCCGCCGGAGACGCGCGCCGGGAGCTCTGGCTCACCCCCCTCGAGGGCACCAGCTCGCTCTACGACCAGCTCGTCTCCCTCGAGCTCGCGCGCGGAAACGAGGAAGAGGCGTTCCGCTGGGTCGAGCGCAGCCACGAGCGCGCGCGCAGCTTTGCCGCCGAGACTCCTCCCGCGGCGCCGGCGCCGGGCTTCGCGGAGCTCGCACGGCAGATCGATCCCGGCACGGTCCTGCTCGCCTACGCGCTCCTCCCCGAGCGCGCCGTCGCGTGGCGCATCGACTCGCGAGGCGGCCGCCTCATCGAGCTCGGCGCGACCAGCAAAGAGATCGAAACATGGTCGCGTGCGCTCGACGCCGACCTCGCGGCGGGCGAATGGACGTCGAGCACGGCGCGGGCGGCGCGCCGGCTCCATCGCGCGCTGATCGCTCCCGCCGGACTGGATGCGGACGACCGCCTGGTGGTCGTACCCGACAAGGAGCTCGCCGGGGTCCCGTTCGCCGCGCTGATCGGCGACGGCGGTCGCTTCGAGCTCGAGCAGCGGGTTACCGAGGTATCGACGAGCGCCAGGTCCTACCTCGCCTCCCGCGTCCGCTGGCTCGAGCTCGACGGCGAGGCGGCCTCGGCGTTCGTGATCGGCGATCCGATCGTCGACGCTCGCGTCTTCCCCGGTCTCTCCAGACTCCCTGGCGCTGGCGAGGAAGCCCGGCGGGTGGCCGCTCTCTACCCGGGCTCGACGCTCGCGACCGGAGCCAGCGCGACCCGTCGCGCGCTGCTCGAGGCGATGGGCAACCATGCCGTCGTCCACATCGCGGCGCACGCCCTCGTCGACGACTCCAACCCACAGCACTCCGCCCTCGCCCTGGCCCCGGCCTCTCGCGAGGAGTCTGGCGCGCTGTTCGCCGAGGATATCTCGCAGCTCGCACTCTCCCGCACGCGCACGATCGTGCTCGCCGCATGCGGTTCCTCCGGCGGCCCCACCACCCGCGCCGAGGCTCGCATGAGCCTCGCGACCGCGTTCCTGTCTGCCGACGTCCCGACCGTCGTCGGGGCCCTCTGGCCGGTCAGCGATCGCCGCAGCGTGGAGCTGCTCACGGGACTGCATTCGCGGCTGCGAGCTGGTGACGATCCGGCGGCTGCCCTTCGATCGGCGCAATTGGGGCTTCTGTCGAGCGCCGATCCTGCTCTCAGGTCCCCTGCGACCTGGGCACTGTTCCAGGCCCTCGGAGGCTGAGACCACGCCTCGACTCGCGGTGCGCGCTCCCGGCTTGGGGCGGTGCATCCCTTCCGCCCTGGCCGCGCCGTGGCTCAACCGCCGGCCACGCGGCCCCCCCGCGCCCACCGGATCGCGCCGCCGTCTTCTAATAACAACGCTGCATGCCGGGAGATGAACTATGGGTCTTGGAATGGTCTGCTTTCTTGGTTTCTCGACTGCCTACACGAATTCCTTCAGTGAACAGCTCGAACGCCGCAGCTCCTCCCTCGAGCGCCACCACCGTGAAGCGAACCTCGACTTCATGCTGGCGCTCGACACCCTCCACCACTCGGTCGAGGCCGCCCTCGAGAGAAACCCCACGAGCGCGGCCGCGACGCTCGACGGCGGCTTGGCCCGGCTCGCGTCCTGCAACGACCACCTGACTGCCATCGGCGAGGTCTTCGTCCGCACCCGCACCGAGCTGTTCGAGCAGGAGAGCCTCGACCCTCGGGATCCGTTGATCGCCCGCGAGCGCCACTTCCCCGCCATCGACTTCGAGGGGCTCTACCGCGAGCTCGTCGCGTACGGCGCCGCCCTCCCCGGACGCCTCTTCTGGGACGACCTCGTGAGCCGCGTCCGGGACGGCGGCGCGCGCGCCGGTCTGCGCGTCCTCGATCGTCACCTCCGCGAGCTGCAGAGCGACCTGCGGACGTTCGTCGGCGAAATCGAGTCGATCGCGCGTCTACCGCTCGGCGAGCGCGCCAAGTCCCTCCACGGTGCCACGCGGGGTGTCGCGGCGGTGACCATGGGCTTCACCAGGCTCGTCACAACGTGCATGTACTTCAGCATGCTGTGCGAGAAAGCGTCCGAGCTCTACGAGCAGGACGCTCGCGAGATGCAGCCGGCGGTCGCCGCCGCGGGTTGACGCGCGCCACCTGACTGGAACGCCGGCGCGTTCGCAGCGTCAATCCGACGGCCGGCACCGTGGGCCGGGTGGGAGCTCCACCCACCCGGCCCTCCATATCGCCCATCGACGCCGTGTTACGGTCCCGCGAATGCTCGGTCCTCCCTCCGGCCCGTCCGCGCTCGAGTGGCCGACCACGCTGTTCGTCGACGGCGACCGCAACGAGATCTCCGATTCCGTCGTCGTCGAGGACCCGCTCGAGCTGCAGATCGCGTCGGACGACGGCGTCCCGGCGCCGCTCGCCGTGACCCTGCGCACGCCCGGGCATGACCGCGAGCTCGCCGCCGGATTGCTCTACGCCGAGGGGCTCGTCGAGAGCGCGACCGACCTCCTGGCGATCGAAGAGGTGCAGGCAGGCGAAGCACCCGGCAGCCGCGTCATCGCGCGGATCGGCCGTGCCCCGGAGGGAGCGGTTCCGCACCCGCGCCCGTTCCTCTCCACGGCCGCCTGCGGTCTCTGCGGCAAGGCGTCCGTCGACGCGGTCTTCGCCAGCGGCTTCCCGCCGCTGCCCCCCGGGCCGAGGCTCGACCTCGCGCTCCTGCGCGACCTGCCGCGACGGATGGCACCGTCGCAACGCGTCTTCGCCGCCACGGGCGGCCTGCACGCGGCGGCGCTCTTCTCCGCCGACGGCGAGCTGCTGCTCCTGCGCGAGGACATCGGCAGACACAACGCGGTCGACAAGGTCGTCGGCGCGCTGCTCCTCGCCGGCCGCCTACCCGCCGGCGAGACGGTCCTCGCGGTGTCCGGGCGCATCGGCTTCGAGATCGCGCAGAAGGCGCTGCGCGCCGGCGTCCCGGTGCTCGCCGCCGTCGGCGCGCCGTCGACGCTCGCGCTCCGCCTCGCCGCCCGGGCCGGGATGACGGTCGTCGGCTTCCTCCGCGCCGACCGCTGCAACGTCTACTGCGGCCTCGAGCGCGTCGCAAGCTGAGAGCGGACCGGATGGTGCGCGCGGCGCACCCTACGCGGATCGCCGCGGTCGCCGAAGGTCTCTCGCCCTGGGTGCCGGATGGTGCGCGGTGCGCACCCTACCCGGAGCGGCGGTGAGGTCCGAGAGATTGGCTGCGCGCTCGCGCTCCTCGTAGGGTGCGCACCGCGCACCATCCGGTTCGGGCTGCGCTCTCAACCCGCCGCGACGCCGTCGGTCGCCAGGCGGTCGAGCGCCGACTGCGGACCCTGCACCGCCGTGCGCTGCATGAAGTGGTGCAGCCCGCGGATGCCGCCCAGCTCCTCGCCGCTGCCGGCGCGGCCGGGGCCGCCGTGCACCAGGCCCGGGAGCACCGTGCCCGGACCACACGACTCGGCCGCCACCTCCGCGGCGCCGACGTGGACGCGCCCGTTGTAGGGCGCCATCGCCAGCACCGCCGCGGCGATGAACTCGCCGTCGTCGGAGTAGACGCTCGACACCAGCGACCCCTCGCCGAGGCCGACTAGCTCGCCCGCATCCTCGGCGCTGCCGTCGTAGGGCATCAGCGTCGCCACCGGGCCGAACACCTCGCGGCTGTGCACCGCGTGCGCCGCTCGTGGGTCGGCGGCGACGAGCAGGCGCGCCGCGACGAAGCCGTACCCGGCCGGCGCCTCGCCCCGCCATGCGACCTCGGCGACGCGGCCGAGCGTCGCGATCCCCTCCTCGACGTCGCGGCGCTGCCCCTCGCTGACGACGGGGCCCATGCCGACCCCCTCCTCGATCGGGTTGCCGACGAGGACCTGCGCCAGGCTCTTCGCCAGAGCGTCACGCGCCGCCTCGAGACGGTCCGCCGGCACGAAGACCCGCCGCGTGGCAGTGCACTTCTGCCCCGCCTTCTGCGTCATCTCGTGCACGACCTCCTTGACGAAGAGCTCCCACGTCGGCGAGCCGGGCGCGACGTCGGGGCCGAGCACGGCGGCGTTGAGCGAGTCCGCCTCGACGTTGACGCGCACGCCCTTCTCGAGCACGCGCCGGTGCGAGCGCATCCGTGCGCCGGTCGCCGCCGAGCCGGTGAAGGCGAGCACGTCCTGCCCCTCGAGGTGGTCGAGGAGGTCGCCCGCGGGGCCGGCGAGGAAGGTCCAGCTCCCCGGCGGCAGGAGCCCGCTCTCGACGAAGAGCTGCGCGATCCGCCAAGCCACGAGAGCCGTTTGCGTGGCCGGCTTGACCACCACCGGCATCCCGGCGAGCAGCGCGCACGCGGTCTTCTCGGCGAACCCCCAGGCGGGGAAGTTGTAGGCGTTGACGAGCACGGCGGCTCCACGCCGCGGTACCCAGAGGTGGCGCCCGGCTAGCGGTGTCGAGCGGCCGAGGGGGACGGAGTCGCCGTCGAGCAGGTGCTTCGCCTCGCCGAGCCCGCGCCCGAGATTGGCGTAGAAGCCAAGCGTGCCGCTCGCGCCGTCGACGTCGAACTTCGCATCGCCCTTCGTGTTGCCACCGTTGCGCATGGCGACGTCGAGCAGCTCGTCGCGGTGCTCGCGGATGACGCCGACGAGCCCCTTGAGCACGCCGGCGCGCTGCGCGAAGGTGAGCGCCCGCAGGGCGGGCCCGCCGACCTCGCGCGCGTGGCGCAGGGCGGCGCCGAGGTCGATCCCGGTGGTCGACGCGGTCGCCAGCAACTCCCCCGTTGCCGGATTGACGAGCGGGCTTCCGTCGCCCTCCCCCGGTACCCAGCGCCCTTCGACGTAGCTCTCGATGCGGATCGGTTCGGCCATGGCGCCGAAGGGTATCAATCAATAGGGCTGGTGGCCGAACAGCATCTCCACACCGAGGCCGATCATGGCCGACCCAGTGCGTTTGTCGTCGTCGTACCTCTGCGGCCAGGTATAGCCGGCGATCACGTCGCCGAAGAGGTAGCGGCCGCGCAGCGGCTGGCGGTAGATGAGCCGCCCGCCGAATTCGCGCAGGGGTACCTCGGCAGCCGTCGCGCCGCGCAAGAAGAGCTCGCCGGCCCATGCGCGAAGGTGACGGAGGTTGTGGTAGACGATGATCGCCGAGCGCCACTCGAGACCCTCGGACTCCTGCGACACGGTGCCGATGTTGCCCCAGCGCAGCAGCCGATTGGGGCTGAGCACGCGATCCCAGTCGAGGCGCGTGGTGGTGCCGAAACCGTCGCGGTTTTCCCAGAAGACGGTTTCGCGGAAGCGCCAGACGTCGCGGTCGCCGGCGAAGATGTTGCGCCGGTAGCGCGTCTGCACGAAGACCTCGGAGGCGCTCTTGACGCGCATGCCGACGCCGAAGTCGACGCGCTGGAAGTAGCGACCCGGCGGCGAATAGCCGAGACCGGCGAGCCAGTCGTCCTGCTCCTGCAGACCGAACACGGCCGAGCGGACGGCAAAGCCCTCGCCACGATCGGCGGTGAAGTCGCGATCCTCGCGCCCCAGGAAGAGGCGCACGCGACGCTCGAGGTTGGGCAGCTCGTAGTTCAGGCGCAGGCGGGCCCTGCCCTGGTTCCCTTCGAAGTCGGTGTGCAGCCCGGAGAGCTCGATGCGCCCCGAGACCGCCCGGGCGCTCTCGACGTCGGGCGTACCCCCGAAGAGGCCGTCGAACCAGAGCGTGGCGCCGCAGAACGTCTCGGCGAGTCGACGGCGGCTCCCCTCGATCGTGCCGACGCCTTGGGGCTCCTGGCGGCAGAGGTCGCGGAGGTTGGGCTTTTCGATGGGCTTCTCGGCCGGAGCCTCCGACTCCGGTGCGGCCGCCGTCTCGCCGACCTCAGCGACCGGTGAGCCGGGCGCGGGCTCGCTCGGTCCGCCGACTGCGCCCTCGGCGGCGGCGGGCGCCACCGGGGCGATTCCCGCGTCCACGGTGACCGGGTCGCGGCGACCCGCGCAACCCACCGCGACGAGGAGGACCGAACAAGCCAACACGCAGGAAGGAGGCGACCACCGGTGGAGCATGGCGCAGATGGTACGCGACGCAGGTGGGGCGCTTCCCCTTGACGGGCAATAGTTCATTTTCGTATTGTTCGCTTTCGTAACGACCGGCTGGCCGCAAACGATGAAAGCAAAACGGCCGCCACTTCGCATCCTCTCACCCATCCACAAGGCCTCGCGGCAGGTGGCGACCTATCTCGAGGTCCGCTGCCGCGAGCTCGCCGTCTCGGTGCCGGAGGGGCACCTCGTCACCTACCTGGGGAGCTACTCCCCCGTTCCGGTCGGCGACCTCGGGCGCGTCTTCGGCCTCAAGGGCTCGACCCTCACCAGCATGCTCGACCGGCTCGAGAGGCGCGGCCTCCTCGCGCGCCGTGCCAATCCCGACGACCGCCGCTCCTTCCTGCTCGAGCTGACGGCCGAGGGCGAGCGCGCGGCCGCGACGCTGCGCGCCGAGATCGAGGCGCTCGAGGCCGAAGTCGTGCGCCGCCTGCCCGCTCGCGACCTCGCCGGCTTCCGCGCCGTGCTCGACACGCTCGGCGCCGTCACCACCATCGAACCATCGCAAGGAGACGAAACATGACCACCCAAGAGGCAACCACGCAGAAGCCCACCGACACCGCCCAGCCGCTGCCGTTCGTGCGGCCGCTCCTCGGCCAGATCGCCTTCGCGAGCTTCGCCCTGCACCGGAACGTCGACGGGGTGAGCCACGAGGAGAGCCTGCGCTCCCCGCAGCCGGGCGGCAACTGCCTCAACTGGGTCGTCGGGCACATCGTCGTCGTGCGCCAGTCGTGGCTCACCGCCGTCCTCGGCGAGGCGCCGCTCTTCGACGAGGCGACTCTGAAGATGTACCGCCGCGGCTCCGACCCACTGACCGACGGCAGCCTGGCGCTGCCGCTCGGCGACCTCGTCGCCGCCTACGATCGCGGCCAGGCGCCGCTCGTCGCCGGCATGTCGCGCCTCACCGCCGAGCGGCTCGCGGCGCCGGCGCCCTTCAGCCCGGGCAAGAGGCCCGACGAGACGGTCGGCAGCCTCGTCGCCACGCTCTGCTTCCACGAGGCGTACCACGTCGGTCAGCTCGGCGTGCTGCGGCGGCTCGTGGGCCACTCCGGCGGGATCGCCTGAGCGCGCGTCAGGGAGGGGTCCGGGGGCAGCCGCCCGGGCCGCCGTTCTCGCCACTGCCTGAAGCCGCTCGTGCGACCACCCGGCGGGGGCAAGCGGCGCCTGGCAGGCGACGGGCACGGTTCTCGGCAGGTGGCTAAGTAGTTTTCCACGAGACTGGCTCGGTAGTTTCCCCGCTCTTACGGTGTGGGGCCGCTCCTGTTAGACTTTTCGTGGCTCCGCTGCACCATCGACGGCTTACATCTGCTGGTCTTCTCGATGCGAGCCCGCTCGGCTCGCCGTTCGAGGAACGAGGTGGGCTCATGACCGACCGCGACTCCGTGATCCGGGCGCACCGGCGCTCCCGGCTCGCCTCCGCCCTCCTGATCGCGACCCTGGCCAGCAGCGGGCCGCTCCTGGGCTCGGGGGAGCCCGTGCCCCTCAACGCCGTCAACGTGCCGCCCGGCGCCACCGTGACGGTGACTTTCGAGGTCGACGTCGACAACCCGCTGGGGATCTGCGCCTCGGCGATCTCCAACCAGGGCACGGTCACCGGCGCCAACTTCTCGAACGTTCCCACCGACGACCCCGACGCAGCGGGGTCCGCCAACCCGACGGCGACGACCCTCGACGCGGTTGCGCTCGCCATCACCAAGACCGACGGCGCCGCCTCCGAGGTCCCCGGCACTGGAGTCACCTACACCATCACGGTGACCAACAGTGGGCCGCAGTCGGCGATCGGCGCCAACGTCTCCGACACCTTCCCGGCCGCGCTGACTGGCGTGAGCTGGACCTGCGCCGCCAGCGCCGGCTCGAGCTGCACGGCCGGCCCGACGGCGGGCAACATCAACGATACGGTCAACATCCTGTCCGGCGGCACGCTCACCTACACCGTCAACGCGACGATCACCGCCAGTGCCTCGGGCACGCTCGTCAACACCGCGACCGTGACCAAACCGAGCGGTCAGATCGAGTGCAACCTCGCGGACAACAGTGCGACCGACACCGACACCCTCACGCCGCAGGTCGACCTCGCCATCACCAAGACCGACGGCCTCACCACCATCAACGCCGGCAGCCCCACCACCTACACGATCACGGTCACCAACACCGGGCCGAGCGACGCGATCGGCGCCACCGTGGCCGACACGTTCCCGGCGACGCTGACCAGCCCCACCTGGACTTGTGTCGCATCGGCCCTCTCGAGCTGCACCGCCGGCCCGGTCGCCGGCAACATCAGCGACGTCGTGACCGTCCGCGCCGGCGGCACGCTGACGTACACCGTCAATGCCACGGTGAGCGGCACGGCTCCGGCGGGCACCCTCTCGAACACCGCGACGGTCACCGCTCCGGGCGGCACGACCGACACCAACGGCGGCAACAACAGCGCCACCGACACCACCACCGTCGTCCCCGTTGCCGACCTGGCGATCACCAAAGACGACGGCGTCACCACGGCCGTCCCCGGGATGACCGTCACGTACACGATCGTGGCGAGCAACGCCGGCCCGGCGACCGCAACCGGTGCCTCCGTCGCCGACACCTTCCCGGCCCCTCTCACCTGCACCTGGACCTGCGTCGGCGCCGGCGGCGGCACCTGCGCGGCGGGGCCGGTGGCCGGCAACATCGCCGACTCCGCCAACCTCCCCGCCGGCGCGACGGCTACGTACACGGCGATCTGCACGCTGTCCAACGCTGCCACCGGCTCGCTCGCCAACACCGCAACCATCAGCGGCGGCGGCGTCACCGACCCCACGCCGGGCAACAACAGCGCCACCGACACCGACACCATCCTCGCGCTCGACTTCGGCGACGCTCCCGACGGCTCGCTGGCGGCGCCTTCGGGGTACCCGACCTTGCTCCCCGACAACGGCGCGCGCCACGGCATCGCCGGCCCGCACCTCGGCGTCGTCCCCGACGCCGAGACCAACGGCCAGCCGACGCTGAACGCCGACGGCGACGACCTCACGGGTACGGACGACGAAGACGGCGTCGTCTTCACCAACAGCCTCATCACGTGCGAGACCGCCAACCTCACGGTGACCGCCTCCGCCATCAGCAAGCTCGATGCCTTCGTCGACTTCGACGCCGACGGCAACTTCACCGACCCGGGCGAGAAGGTCGTCAACAACCTCGCCCTCGTCGTCGGCCCCAACGCGGTCAGCTTCACGGTGCCCTGCACCGCCAGCGTCGTCCCCAAGACCTTCGCGCGCTTCCGCGTGTCCTCCGTCGGCGGCCTCGCCGCCGACGGCGTGGCGGCAGACGGCGAGGTCGAGGACTACGCGCAGCCGATCCTCGGCGTCGACTACGGCGACGCGCCGGACCCGAGCTATCCGACGCTCTTCGCCAGCAACGGCCCGCGGCACATCGTCACCGGGCCCCTCCTCGGAGCGCTGCGCGACGCCGACGCCAACGGGCAGCCCTCCGCCGGCGCCCTCGGCGACGACCTCGCCGGCGTCGACGACGAGGACGGCGTCACCTTCACGTCGCCGCTGATCGTCGGCCAGACCGCCACCGTCACGGTGACGGCCTCGGCGGCCGGCGTCCTCAACGCCTGGCTCGACTTCAACGCCGACGGCAACTTCTCCACCGCCGGTGACCAGATCTTCACCAACCAGGCCCTCGCCGCCGGCCCGAATCTCCTCACCTTCTCCGTACCCGTCACCGCCAGCAGCAACCTGACCACCGTCTCGCGCTGGCGCGTCGCCACCGCGGGCGGCCTCAGCTTCACCGGTCTCGCGCAGGACGGCGAGGTCGAAGACCACGCGGTCTCCACCGCAGCCGTAGCCGACCTCGCGATCACCAAGACCGACGGCTCATCGTCCGAGACGCCCGGCACGCCGGTGACCTACACCATCGTCGGCAGCAACACCGGGCCCGACCCGGTCACCGGTGCGGCGGTGGCGGACACCTTCCCCGCCATCCTCAGCGGTTGCAGCTGGACCTGCGTCGGCGCCGGCGGCGGCACCTGCACGGCCGCCGGCCCGGGCAACATCTCCGACACGGTGAACCTGCCGGTGGGAGCGTCAGTCACCTACACGGCAACCTGCAGCATCGACCCGGCGGCCACCGGCACGCTGGCCAACACCGCGACCATCGCCGTCCCGGCGACCGCGTTCGACCCCAGTGCGGCGAACAACAGCGCCACCGACACCGACACCCTGACCGCGGAGGCCGATGTCGCCGTCACCAAGACGGACGGCGCCACCGACGAGGTGCCCGGCACGCCGGTCACCTACACCATCGCCCTCTCAAACGGCGGACCGTCGACGGCCACGGGCGTCTCCCTCACCGACACCTTCCCGGCCACGCTCACCGGCTGCAGCTGGACGAGCATCGCCGCCGGCGGCGCCACCGGCAACACCGCCGGCCCGGTCTCCGGCAACATCGCCGAGTCCGGGATGACGATGCCGCCGTTCTCGTCGATCACCTACACGGCGACCTGCACCGTCGCCCCGGCTGCCACGGGCACCCTCGTCAACACGGCGACCGCGAGCGCCGCAACGACCGACCCGACGCCCGGCAACAACTCGGCCACCGACACCGACAACCTGACACCGCAGGCGGACGTCTCGGTCACCAAGACCGATGGCGCCACCGACGAGGTGCCCGGCACGCCGGTCACCTACACCATCGTCCTCGCCAGCGCCGGCCCGTCGACGGCCACCGCCGTCACCCTCGCCGACACCTTCCCGGCCGCGCTCACCGGCTGCAGCTGGACGAGCGTCGCAGCCGGCGGCGCCACCGGCAACACCGCCGGGCCGGTCTCGGGCAACATCAACGAGTCGGGGATGACGCTGCCGCCGTCCTCCTCCGTGACCTACAGCGCCACCTGCACCGTCGCCCCGGCCGCGCGTGGCACGCTCGCCAACACGGCCACCACCACCACCGCGGTCACCGATCCGACCCCCGGCAACAACTCGGCCACCGACACCGACAACCTGACGCCGCAGGTCGACATCGTCGTCACCAAGATCGAGTCGATCGACCCGGTGGTCGCCGGCTCCGGCACCGGCAACCTCACCTACACGGTGACCGTCCTCAACAACGGTCCCTCCCAGGCCAACGGGGTGACGCTCTCCGAGGTGGTGACCAACCCCGCGGGCGTGACCGTCGACTCCACGACCCCGTCGGCGCCGACCACCTTCACCCCGCCCACCACCTGGACCGTGGGGACCCTCAACCCCGCCGGCAGCGCTACCTTGACCGTGGTGCTGACGGCGACGTCCGCCGCCGCCCCCGGCACCAACACCATCTGCGACACCGCCACGCTGACGGCCGTCACCGAGCCTCAGGTCGTCACCGGCAACGAGACCGCCACCGAGTGCACCTCGGTCACCGTCTCGGCCGATCTCGAGATCACCAAGGACGACGACGCCGACCCGCCGGGAGCGGGTGACCCTCTGGTCTACACGATCACGGTGACCAACCACGGCCCGTCCAACGCCGCCGCCGTACAGGTCACCGACACCCTGCCGGCCGCCGTCACCTACGTCAGCGACACCTGCTCCGCCTCCAACGTGCCGCCGTGGACATGGAACATCGGCGCCCTCGCCAACGGCGCCACGGTCTCCTGCGACATCACCGTGTCGATCAACCCGACGCCACCGGCGTCGATCACCAACACGGCAACGGTGACCTCGCCGACCAACGACGCGGTGCCGGGCAACAACTCCGACGACGAGGACACCACCCTCGACGCGGTGCCGCCGCACGTGACCAACGTGAACAGCGTCGCCGACACCGGGGACGGCACCATCGACGACTGCGAGACCGCCAACGACCTGACGATCACCGCCCTCGAGGTCACCTTCGACGAGACGATGAACGATCCCGCCGGCGACTCCGACCCCGACGACGTCACCAACCCGGCGAACTACCGGGTGGTCACGCCGGGTGGCGACTTCGACTTCCAGACCACCTCCTGCGCCTCCACGGCGGGCGACCTGGTGCTGCCGATCGCCTCGGTCACCTACGACAGCTTCACCGACACCGCCACCGTCACCCTGGCGGCGGCGCTGCCGGCGACGCAGGTACGCCTCTTCGCCTGCGATCCGCTGACCGACGCGGCCGGCAACCAGCTCGACGGCGACGGCGACACCACGGCCGGCGGCGACTTCGTCCGCGCCTTCCGCGCCGACCCCAAGAACCTCTTTGCCAACGGCCACTTCGACTGCACCCTCGACGACTGGACCGTGGTCGCCCCCGCACCCGGCGAGGTGACCTGGACCGGGACCACCGACGCCGACGGCGCCAACGCCTCCGGCGCGGTCCACGTCACCAACCTCGCCCCTGGCGTCGACACCAACTTCAGCCTCTGGCAGTGCCTCGACGTCCCGCCGGTCTCCGCCTTCGGCGTCTCGGCCCGCGTCCGCATGGATGCCGCGCCGGGCGACCTCATCGGCTTCTCGCGGAGCTGCCGGTTCTTCAGCGGCGCCGGGTGCTCCGGCAGCCTCGGGTCGCCGTCTTCGAGCACGGTCCTGCTGCAGGACACGGGCGGCGTCTACGTCGGCATCACCGGCCAGGTCACGCGTCCGGCCGGCGCGGTCTCGGCGCGTTGCGACTTCACCTTCGCGACGCCCACCGCGTTGAGCTTCAACGCCTACCTCGACGCCGTTCAGTTCAGCAGCACCCTGCTGTTCGGAGATGGCTTCGAGAGCGGCGACACCTCGGCCTGGTCGGCGACGTTCCCCTAGGCGCGACCAATGGAGAGAGGACCTCGCAGCATGAAGAGCACCAAGCGCCGTCCGCACCCGCCCTGGGGCCAGCTTCCGCGCCGTTCCACCGGCCGTGACCGCGCGTTGCGCACGGCACTGTTCGGCGTCGCCGTCGCAGTCCTCGCGGCCGTCGCGCTGCCGGCAGCCATCGGTCCGGGCGGCGTCGAGTGGAGCTTCGTGCCCCTGCCGCCATCGGCGGTCGAGGCAGTGCCGCCGCTGCCGCCCGCGTCCACCTTCCCCGTCCAGCTCGTGCTCGACGACGACACCTCCGACGGCGCCTTCGGCGTCAGCGGCCAGTTCGCACGGCAGTTCCTCTGGTTCAACCGCTTCACGGCGCCCACTGGCTTCCACCTGCGCGAGGTCTGGGTGATGTTCGCATCCGGCAGCAACATGGCCGTCGGCCTGCCCGTCGAAATCGCCATCTACCAGGACCCCGACGGCAACCCCGCCAACGGTGCGGTGCTGCTGCACAACTTCACCACCACCATCCAGGCGGTGGACGACACCACCTTCTCGGTCTACACGGTGGTCCCCGACGTCGTCATCCCGGCGGGAAGCGACGCGTTGATCGGCGTCATCCCGCGCTTCATCGTCAGCGGCGTCACCCCGCCGACGCAGCCTGCAGCGCTCGACACCACGGCCTCGCAGGGCCGCTCGTGGGTCGGCGTGTGGACCACCGACCCTCCGAGCCCCCCGACCCTGACCCCCCCACCCGACCAGTCGATCACCCTGGTGGACAACTTCCTGCCCGGCAACTGGATGATCCGCGGATTCGGCGTCCCGCAAGGGGTGACCGAAGTCCCGGCCCTCGACGGCACCGGGCTGGTGGCCCTCGCCGCGCTGCTGGGCGGCCTGGCACTGCTGCTGGTTCGACGGAGGAATGCGTGATGGACCTCGTTCGACGTTGGACCAGCTGGCGGCGGGGCGCGTTCGCGCCGGCCGCCGCAGGCCTGCTTCTCCTGGCTGCGGCGAGCGCACCGGCGCTGGCGCAGACGAACATCGACACCTTCGCCACTGTCCAGGGGATCCTGAGCGATCCGCCCGGTGGAAACTCGACCGCCACCACGGGCGGCGCCGACATCATCGGCGCCCAGCGCGGCATCGTCGTCGACAACCTCAGCGGCGCCGGTCCGACGACGGTGGTGGTCGGCAGCGGGGCCTTGACCCTGACGGTGACGAACACGGCGCCCGACTCGCGCGGCGAGGCACGGCTGTCGTGGGACGGCGACGCCGCCCCGCTGACGCTCAACCCCAGCGGGCTCGGCGGGGTGAACCTGACGACCGGCGGAGCGAGCGGGTTCCGCGTGCGGATCAACTCCTCCACGGTGGCGAACGCCGAGCTCGAGATGACCGTGCACACGAATGCCACCAGCTCCTCGCGCCTCGGGCGGACGCTGCCGGTGATCGGCGCGGCGCAGAACTTCTTCCTGCCGTTCGCGGAGTTCGTCCAGTCCGGCACGTCAGCCGCCAACTTCGGCAGCGTCGGGGCAATCGAGCTGACGGTGCGCACCAAGGACCAGGGAGCGACGACGGGCACGGTCGCGATCGACGAGATCATCACCGCACTCCCCGTGATCGCCGCCACCAAGGTGGACGCGCAGATCGTCGACAACCCTCCCGCCGACGGCAAGGTCGACCCCGGCGAACGCGTGCGCTACACGGTGACCATCACCAACACCGGCAGCCAGGCGACGAGCGTCGACCTGAACGACACGGTCGACGCCAACACCACGCTGGTCACCGGGTCGGTCTCCTCGACCCCGGTGGCGCACAACGACCAATACGTCTGGTACGGCAACGTCACCTTGAACGCCGACGGCACGCCGTTCCCGACGCTGTTGGCGAACGACGCCGACGGCGACGGCGACACGCTCACGGTGACGGCCTTCGACGCCGCCTCCGTGCAAGGCGGCACGGTGTCCGGCGTCAACGCGGCCACCGGCGAGTTCACCTACACGCCGCCGGCCGGGTTCCGCGGCGTCGACTCGTTCACCTACACAATCAACGACGGCGACGCCCACCCGGTGGTTGCCACTGCCTACGTCACGCTGGCCGGGATGGTCTGGTTCGTCGACGATGACAGCCCGTGCGGGACCGCGCCCTGCGGCAACGGCACGCAGACGATCCCGTTCAAGTCCCTGGCCTCGGTCAACAGCTCCCTCACCGATCCGGACAGCCCCGGCGACATCATCTTCGTCTACGACGACAACGGCACGCCGTACCCCGGCGGGCTGACGCTCGAGGACACCCAGGAGCTCGTCGGCCAGGGCGTCGGGCTCACGCTCGGCGGCAACACGATCGTCGCTGCAGGCGGCACGCCGCAGATCACCAACGCGGCGGGCGTCGGGCTGACGCTGGCGGCCGACAACAACGTACGAGGACTCGACGTCCAGGGAACGTCAGGGGCAGGGATCTTTGGAGCCACCTTCGGGACGTTGACGACGACCGCGGTGAACGTGACCGGCACCGGCGGCTCGGCGCTCGATCTCGCGACCGGCAACCTCGCCGCGACGTTCGGGACGCTGTCGTCGACCGGCGCAGGCGGGCAGCGCGGAATCCAGCTGGTCACCGTGACCGGCTCGATGACCGTGACCACCACGAGCCTCACCAATCCGACGACGCAGGGCATCCGAGTGGCGAGCTCGCCGGCCGTCGTCCTCGACTTCGGGAACACGACGATCACCGACAACGCCGTCGGCTCGGGGCCGACCGCGACCGGCATCGACGTCGCCACCGGGAACGCGGTGGCATCGTTCACCTTCGATAGCCTGAGCGTCACCACCGACGCCGGCGCGGGGCTCCTTGCCAACGCCAGCGGCACGATCAACATCGGGGGCACGACCAACACCATCAACGCCACCGGCGGGGCGGCCGTCGACATCACGTCGACCAGCCTCGGCGGCGGCGCGACGTTCTCGACGTTGACGTCGAGCAACAGCGCCGGCAAGGGCGTCAACCTCGATACCGTGACCGGGGCCTTTACAGCCAACGGCGGGACGATCAGCGGGGCGACCGGGATCGCCTTCGACATCAACGCCGGGGCGAGCAACGTCACCTACACGGGCTCGGTCTCCAACACCGCCAACGCGTTCCTGATCGAGGTGACGAGCCGCACCGGCGGCACGGTCAGCTTCTCCGGAAACCTCTCGAGCACGAGCAGCGGCAACGGCATCAACATCGCCAACAACAGCGTGAGTGGCACCCCGACGATCAACTTCAGTGGCGCGACCAAGACGTTCAACACCGGCGCGGATCCCGCGGTCACGCTCGACAACAACGACGTAGCGACGATCAACTTCACCGGCGGCGGCCTGGACATCGACACCACGTCCGGGACGGGCTTCAACGCGATCAACGGAGCCGTCGGGATCTCGGTCCAGGGATCGAACAACTCGATCTTCGCCAACGGCACCGGCACGGCGCTCAACGTGGCCAACACGACGATCGCCGCGGCCAACCTCACGTTCCACAGCATCGCCGCGGGAAACGCCACGAGCACACCGACCAACGGAATCGTGCTCAACGCCACCGGCTCCCTCGGTGGGCTCGTGGTGACGGGCGACGGCAACACGACGCTCGGCGGCAACGATTCCGGCGGCATCATCCAACGCACCACCAGCGATGCCATCCGCCTGACAAACACGCGAAACGTGTCGCTGACCAACGTCACCATCCAGAACGTCGGCACTTCCCCCGCCGACGGCGCGAAGGCGATCGAGGCGGTGAATCTGGCCGGTTCGAGCTTCTTCCGCTACGGAACCATCACCGGCACGGGCCAGGGGGGCGGGGCGGACCGCAACGGGATCGACATCCGCAACACGGACACCAACATGACTCTGTTCTCGGTCGAGAACGGCGAGTTCTCCAACGCTGACAGCGGCACGTCCTACATCTTCGCCATGGCCCTGGGCACGTCGAGCATGCGCGTGGACGTGCTGAACAGCGTCTTCTTCGACATGGTGCCCCTGGCGGTGCAAACGGCGGCGGGCAACACCGAGGGTGCCGTGCACACGATGACCACCAACATCACGGGCAACACGTTCCGCAATGCCTCGGCCGCGGATGGGCAAGGCGGCGTCGCGGTGGTGAACACCGAGCAGGGATGTACCCACAACTTCACCATCTCGAACAACGTTTTCTACGACCTCATCAAGGGCATCGCCGGAGGCAACTCCGAGATCCTCCTGGCGCAGACGACGGGAGGCGAGCTGAACGGGACCATCAGCGGCAACACGCTGGGCAACGCCATCGCGGGCAACGGCGACCGGCGCGCCATCGGCGTGATCGCCGAGCCGGACGTCTCCTCGAACGGCGAGCTGGGCGGCTTCGACATCATCATCGAGGGCAACTTCGTGGACCGCCTCCCCAACCGCGAGGCCATCTTCGTGGACGTGCGGGAAGACACCGAAGACTCCGAGCTCATCGTGCGCAACAACCAGATCGGCCAGCTGACCGGCTTCGAAGGCCAGGTCGGCGGCGACGCGGCCCTGGCCGGCGCCCAGCGCGAGGCGATCGACATCCAGAACCGCGGCGAGGTCACGCGCACTCTCAATCTGCTGCTGAGCGGCAACAACGTGCGTGCGAACACCAGCGCCAACGTCGTCAACCTCGAGGTCAACATCGACAACGCCACGCCCGGGAACCTGACCACACATGCCACGGTTACCGGCAACACGTTCAAGAACGACCAGGCCGGCGGCTCCCCCGAGCTCATCGCCCGACCACGCGACGCTGGCGCGGTGACGACACTATGCCTCGACATGAGCGGCAACACGCTCGACGGCGGCGCCGGCCAGATCGACCTCAACGAGACCGGCGTGCTCAACGTCGAGCAGGCGAGCCAGGCCGCCCTCGCCACCGCAAATGGCATTCCCTCGGGGAACGTGTTGATCACGGGCGGGGCGCCCACCTTCGGAGTTGTATGCAGCCCGCCGCCGACCTAGCGGCCAGCGTCGGGAGGGAGTTTTCGCTCGGGTTCGCGGGACCATCGAACGGAGGACACGAATGGCTGAACCGTTCCTATCCGAGGTCAGGATCATGAGTTTCGTGTTCGCCCCCAGAGGGTGGGCCCTCTGCAACGGGCAGCTGCTGCCCATCAACCAGAACCAGGGCCTGTTCTCCCTGCTGGGCACCACCTTCGGCGGCGACGGCCGCGTCAACTTCGCGCTCCCCGACTTGCAGGGCCGAACGCCGATCCACGTCGGCAGCGGCCACACGTTGGGTGAACGCGGCGGCGAGCAGGCACACACGCTGTCGATCGCCGAGCTTCCCGAGCACACCCACATGGTCCAGGCGACGAACAACAACGGCGCTCAGGTGCCGAACAACATGGTGCTCGCCAAGACCGGCGCGAACAGCTACGGTCCGGCGACCAATCTCGTGGCCATGGGAGCGGGGACGATCACCAACACCGGCGGCTCGCAAGCCCATCTCAACATGCAGCCGTTCCTGACCCTCAGCTTCTGCATCGCCCTGCAGGGCATCTTTCCGAGCCCGACCTAGGAGAGACGCGCCATGGCCCAACCCTACGTTGGTGAGATCCGCATGTTCGCCGGCAACTTCGCGCCGGCCGGCTGGATGTTCTGCGAAGGGCAGCTCCTGCCCATCTCGGAAAACGAGACCCTGTTCCAGCTGCTCGGCACGACCTACGGCGGCGACGGCCAGAGCACCTTCGCGCTGCCCGACCTGCGCGGTCGCATCCCTATCCACCAGGGGAGCTCGTTCATCCTGGCGGAGACCGGCGGAGCGGAGGAGATCACCCTCACGGTGAACCAGATCCCTGCTCACGGCCACCCTTTGCTCGGTTCGAACAGCGCGGCCAACGGCGTCGAGCCGATCGGCCAGATCCTGGCGATCGCGCTGCAAGACCTCTACAAGGAAGACCTGACGGCGGTCAACCTGAACCCGCAGGCCGTAACGCAGGTGGGCGGCAGCCAGCCGCACACGAACTTTCAACCCTACCTCTGCGTCGACTTCATCATCTCGCTCTTCGGAATCTTCCCTTCACCAACCTGAGGGCGTAGTCATGGCAGATCCCTTCGTTGCCGAGATCCGGATCTTCCCGTTCAACTTCGCGCCAAGGGGCTGGGCGTGGTGTGACGGGCAACTGCTGCCGTTGTCGCAGAACACGGCCCTCTTCTCGCTCCTCGGCACCACCTACGGCGGCAACGGCAAGAGCAACTTCGCCCTGCCCGACCTCCAGGGACGTGCGCCGATGCACCCGGGGCAGGGGCCCGGACTCTCCCTGCACGACCTGGGAGAGACCGGCGGCTCCGAAACCGTGACGCTGCTCGAGTCCGAGATCCCCTCCCACTCCCACGGCATGCGCGTCACCAACGAAGACGGGAACTCCCGCAATCCGGGCGGCAACTACGTCGGGATCGGGAACAACATCTTCGCTGCGCCGGCGAACCTCGGCTCCATGGCGCCCGAGTCCCTCGCCCCCGCCGGAGGCGACCAGCCCCACAACAACCTCCAGCCTTACCTGACGTTCTACTTCTGCATCGCCCTGCAGGGCGTGTTCCCGCCGCGCACCTGACCGCGCGGCGCAGGTCGGATTTTGCCGGCGGTGATGCCCGCCGTCGGTTCTTTTGAAGGTGAGCAATCATGAGCGAGCCTCATTTCCTCCCCCGGATGCTGCCTCCGGTCCCGATGACCGTCGCCGCCCCGCTCAACTCCGGCTACCAGTGCCAGACCTCGATCGGCTACTTCCCGGACCGCAAGGACATCGTTCCGAACAACCCGCCGCCCAACAGCTACTGGTTCCTGGCGATCAACCGCTACACGCTGAACGCCGACTACAACGTCGTGCAGACGAGCAACGACGACAAGCCGGCGGGCATCGACAAGTTCGACTCGACCGACTACATGCTGGTCGTCGCCAGCTACGCGCTGAACACCGACAACCTCCCACAGGGGCCGCTCCACGAGTTCCTGATCGACAACGGCGCCGGGCGCCAGCTGCGGCGGCTCGAGCAGGTCAGCAATGCCCTCTCCTGCGGCGAGCTGTCCCGGATGGCATACGCGTTGGTCGGCCTCCTCGGGCCCGGCCCGTCGACGATCCCCGGCATCGAGTTTTCAACGGTCGTGCAGGCCGACGTCAACGGAGCGATCCTCACTTGCACCCTGATCGCCACCGAGATCGCCGGCAAGGTCATCTACACGCCGACCATGCAGTGAGCGTCGAACGACCGCGCCTCGTCGCGCTGGGCTGGCACGCACCGGGAACCGGATTCGACCGCGTCCTCGAGGCGATCCTGTCGCGGCTCGCCGACCGCTGGGAGGTGCACCTCGCCGGCATCGGCCATCAGGGCGAGGAGCTCGAGCGCCGCGGATACCGGGTTCACCCCACCAACCGGCGCGGCGGCGGGGACTCGCTCGGCGCCTACGCCGCGCGAGATCTCCTTGCGGCGCTGCGGCCCAGCGCCGTGCTCGTGCTCCACGACATCTGGCACATGGGCCGCTACGAGCTGCTCCTGCGAACGGAGGGCTGGCCGACGCGGCGGGCCGCCTACGTCCCGCTCGACGGCGAGATCGTCGACCCGTCCGTCGCGGCGGGGCTGCTGCGGTTCGACCTGGTCGTCGCCTATTGCCCCTGGGCCCGCGAGCAGATCGCCGGCGCCTGGCACCGCCTGGGGGCCGCGACCGACTGGCCCGAGCTCATCGACATCCCGCACGGGCTGGACACGGAGGCGTTCCGACCGCTCTCGCCGGACCGCGTCGCCATCAAGCGCCAGGTCTTCCCCGGGCTCGAGAACCCCGAGCGCTCGTTCGTCGTGCTCAACGCCAGCCGTCCCGCGCAACGCAAACGGATCGACCTCACGCTCGCCGCGTTCGCCCGCTTCGCGCGCGGCAAGCCGCCCGGCGTGCGCCTCTGCCTGCACTGGGCCGTCTTCACCGATCACGAGATCGGCGAGGCGATCCGGTTGGCCGGCGAGCTGGGCATCGCCGACCGTCTGCTGCTCAACCCGCTGACGCCGAAAGGCGGCGCGCTCACCGACGAGCAGCTCAACCGGCTCTACAACGCCTGCGACGTCGGGCTCAACACCTCGATGGGCGAAGGTTGGGGGCTGGTGAGCTTCGAGCACGCCGCCACCGGCGCACCCCAGGTGGTGCCGCGGCACAGCGCCTGCGCCGGCCTCTGGGAGGGCGCGGCGATGCTGGTCGAGCCGGTGCGCCGGGGAGTTCCCCCCTTCTCGCGCCTCGAGATGGCTGAGGTCGACGCCGTGGGAGTGTCGGCTGCGCTCGAGGCCCTCCACGCGGACGGCGAGCTCCGCGGGCGCATCGGCGACCTCGGTCGCCGGCGCGCCGCCGATCCCTCGCTGTCCTGGGGCCGCGTCGCGGACCAGTGGCACCGGGCCCTCTCACGGGCCGTGCCGCCACCGAGAAGCGGCTCGCCGGCGCCGACCGGTCTCTCGGCGAGCTGATTCCGGCCGCGCAAACCCTGACAAGTCGCACGTCGCAATGGCCGGCACCTGAGCTACACTGATTCCATCGGCTGGCCCCCCGAAAACGACTGGGTTCCATGAGCTCTTCCATGAACTTCTGGGGCATTCCATTGTTCATTCGAGAGGAGGGTCGAGGTGGGATCGAAAGGCACGCAGGCGATCGTCGACGGGATGCTCGCCGCCGTTCAGGGCAGTAAGACTCAGGGCGGCGGCAAGAGTGCGATGGAGGACACGTCCACTCCGCAATGCTCGAGCGACTTCACGATCCAGAACTTCGCCGTCACCTACCCGAACGACCAGCTGATCGTCGGCGCCGAGGTGACGGGCGTGCCGAAGGGCGCGACGCTGCTCGGCGTCACGGTCGCGGCGGCCCCGGGAGTGGGCACCGGCACGACCTACTGCATGGGCGTCGCATCCGATGCGGGCGGCCTCACGCTGCCGGTCTCGCTGCTCGGAGCCTCGACGTCTCCCTCCTTCCCTGGCGCAACGGGCGTCATCGGCATCGTCGTCCTGGCGTATTCGCAGGGCGGCTCGGATTGGCTGCAATGCATGATCACGCAGCCGTTCACGGTGGGAGGCTGACTCCCGCCCCGCGAGGCGAACGACCATGAGCTATTCCGACCGCATCCGCCGCCGCGACTTCCTCGCCTGGAGCGGCGCCGCGACGTTGCTCCCCGCCTTCGAAGGGCTTGCGCGGGCGCAGGCGGCCGCGCTCAGCGAGCTGCCGCGCCCGATGTCGATCGGCTACGTCCAGGGGAGCGAGACCTGGCGCTCCTTCAAGGGGCTCACCGTGGCCACCCTCAACCGCGGCGTGCGCGTCGGGCCGGACCAGCCGCCGACCGCAGCCACCGTGGTCCCCGCCACCTCGCTCATCGTCGGCGACCAGCAGCTCGCCAACCAGATCGTCGGCGTCCACGTGCACGGCCTCTACCCAATCCCCAACCCGACCAACGTGGCCACAGCATTCCTGACGGTCTTCTTCCCGCCGCCGGCAGACGGAGTGAAGCCCAAGGCGCTGCCGTTCTACCCGTTCGGCTACAAGAGCCGCCCCGCCCCCGACGTGCCGCCGCCGGTCCGGTTCGTGGCCCCGCTCGGCCCCACCGGCGAGCTCGACATGCTCTTCGAGGTGGCGGCGGCGAAAGACGCCGCGGTCACCCGCCGCTCGGTGGTCCGCCAGCCGCCGAGCACGGTCGGCGGCCGCTTCGCCACCACCTTCACCGTCGACTGGTTCCCCGGGCGTCCGCGGCTCCAGCGCGGCCTCTACCTCCTCGGCCTCGCCCCCGACACGTGGGCAGTCGAGCGCAGGCTGCCGATGGTGGCGGCGGGCGGCACGCGACCGGTCGAGCTGGTGTCGCTGATGGTGAGCATCGAGCCGACCAGGCTCGAGTGAGCTGATCTCGCCCGCATCGTGCACGGCCTGGTTCTGCCGGCCTGCCGGACTTACATCCCGTCGCAGCAAGCGGCGGTGGAGCCGGACCCTCGGGAGTACCCGACCCCGGGATACGAGAGCCCGTACGGCTTCGGTCGATCGCTGACGCGCCCCGGCGGCGGGCGAGGACGTGAGCAGGGCCTATGACGCGACGGAAAAGGACGCCCACGCCGGAGGGCAACCTTCGCCGGCTGAGCCCCCATCTGGGCTTCGAGCTCATCGCCACTCGGCAGAGCAACGGCTGGTGGCGCGTCACGGCGATCCGCGACGTCAAGGAAAGCGGGACGTCGAGCGCCGATCGCACGGGGCTCATCGTCGATGATCCCTTGCTCGAGGTGGCGGAGAGGACCGTCCGCGAGCGCATCACACGGATGCGCGGTGCCTCTTCATGAGAGGGCGTGTGGCGAGATTGGCGGCTTGCCGCAGTAGTGTCGAATGCGCTCCTCGAGGTACTGCAGGTTCACTGGCTTCGTCAGGACTTCGGCTGCCCCGGCCCTGAGGGCACGCCGAGGAGCCTCGTCGTCGGGCTGGAAAGCGGTGATCACGATGATCGGAATGTCACGGGTCTCGGGATTGGCCTTGAGGCGCCGCACCGCCTTGGCCCCGTCCATCACCGGCATGGCGAGGTCCATGAGGATCACCCCGGGCTTGACCACCTGAGCGAGCTCGAGGGCCTGCAAGCCGTCGGCGGCGGTTTCCACGCGACACCCCGCAGCGATCGCCAAGTACTCCGCGAGGGCGCGGCGCGCGTCGTCGAAGTCATCCACTACGAGAACGATCAGGCAGTCCGGCGCCCCCATCCAACGGCGGTCTAGCACACCGCGTGCCGCCGGCCCCTGCTGCGGCTACGCCGCGGGCGCCCGTCCCGCGCGCCGCCACCCCTGCTGAGGCACCATGGGCTCCGGTCTCGTGCGCACCGTCGGCGGCCATCTACGAGTGGAGAGCAGTCAACGGTGTCACTGGGTATCCCGACGGATGACGGTACGGATACTCCCGAATCCGGATGGCACATCCGGGTCGCGGACGACCGGCCCCGGGAAGCCCTGGCCGGCCAGCCAGCGAGCGCCCATAAACCACTGTAAATACACGAGATGATTGGTGCGACCCGCATGCCGTGCGGCAGGCACATGAGTTGCGTTTGCGGTGGCCATACACGGAGGTCCCCATGCCGCGCAGACAACCAGTCGATCCCTTCTCCGGGCGGACGGTGCTCATCGTCGACGACGATCCCGACTACCTCTTCGGCGCCCAGATCCTGCTGGGCATGGAGGGCCACCGCCTGTTCGTGGCCGACAGCAGCCGCCAGGCGATCCGCATCCTCGGCGAGGAGCGGATCGACCTCGTCCTCGTCAACTGCATCCTGCCCGGCATCACCGGGGAGGAGGTCGTGGCGAAGCTGCGCCGCGTCGACCCCCTGACGCAGATCATCGTCCAGACCGAGCAGGGCAGGACGAGACCGCCGCGCGAGGTGATGCGCCGGCACGGCATCTACGGCTCCTTCGACAAGTCCGAGGGACCCGAGAAGCTGCTGCTGATGACGGCCCTCGGCCTGCTGGCCGCCCACGCGGTGCGGCACGGCCGCGCCAGCGCCCCGGGCGGCGGGGCCGCGAGCGCATCGATCGCCGCGCGCGTGGCGGCGAGCTGTCGCTGAGCGGAGTGGCTGCGGCCTGCCGCAGCTCGGCAAACCTGGCCGAGCCGCGGTGCTGACCGCTCGCCGCTGTTCAGCCCCGGCCCGTAGCCCGACGGCCGGTAGAATGAGCCGATGACCGTCTGGGTACGCCGGCATTCCTCAGAGCTGCCACGACGTTAAGGCGGGCGGTGAGCGGCGCCGTTCTCCTCCGCCCGGCGACCGACGCCGACCTCTCCTTCCTCCTCCGCCTCTACGCCAGCACTCGCGCCGAGGAGCTCGCCGCCGTCGACTGGCCGGCGGAGCAGCGAGACGCGTTCGTGCGCCAGCAGTTCGAGGCGCAGCACGCGTGGTACCGCGAGCAGTACGTGGGTGCGAGCTTCGACGTCGTCGAGGTCGAGGGCGAGCCGGTGGGGCGCCTCTACGTGGCGCGCTGGGAACGCGCGGTGCGCATCGTCGACGTCAGCCTGCTCCCCGAGTGGCGCGGGCGCGGGATCGGCAGCCGGCTCCTTGGCGCGCTCCTCGCAGAGGCCGACGCCGTGGGCAAGCCGGTGAGCATCCACGTCGAGCGCTTCAACCCGGCGCTCAGGCTCTACGATCGGCTGGGGTTCGCGCTGAGCGAGGACAAGGGCGTCTACCTGCTGCTGGAGCGGCCTGTGGGCGGCCGGGGTCGGGCAGAACCACGAGAGGTGCCGTGATGGCTTCCGAGATCGTCCACGACGAAACGCGCCAGCGCTTCGAGCAGACGCGGGACGGCAAGACGTCGTACCTCGCCTACCGGCGCGTCGACGAGCGCACCGTCGACTTCGTCAGCACCTACACGCCACCGGAGCTGCGCGGCCGCGGCATCGCGGCGCACGTCGTCGAGCGCGCGCTCACCTGGGCGGACGCCGAGGGCCTCGCCGTGATCCCCACCTGTTGGTTCGTCGCCGAATACGTCGAGCGCAAGCCGGAGTGGAAACGCCTCCTGGCGCGGGGCTGAGAGCGCGAGGAGCTGCCGGGCGCGCCGCAGACGGGCGAGCGCTGGCTTCAGCCAACCGCCTCCGACCGGGCCGGGCGAGACCCGGCGCCCGCACGAGCGGTCGCCGCCAGGCGTGACGCGGCTCACCCCGCCCGCTGAAGCGCTTTGATAGGGTGGCGGTCCCCCGACGCCAGTTGGCCTCCCTTCCTGCTCCCGAGGCCGTGCCGGGGCTTGCGCGTCATGGGCTGCCGTCGTCTCCACTGCGCCATCGCCGTGCTGTCGCTCGCCGCCTCCGCGGCGCAGCAGGCACACGCCATCGACACGCGCAAGCCCGACCATCCAGCGCGCGTCTGGTTCGTCGACAACACTGCGGCTGGCAACGGCGACGGGTCGATGGTGGCGCCGTTCGACCGCCTGGGGCGCGCCGAGCGCGCCGCCGACCTCGGCGACACCATCTACGTCTTCCGCGGCGACGGCACCGCTCGGGGCCTCGACGAGGGGATCCGGCTGCGGCCGTACCAGAGGCTGATCGGCAGCGGAGTCACGTTCGCCGTCGACGGCGAGGAGGCGTTGCCGGCCGGCGAGCGTCCGCTGCTCGCTGCGGCTCGCGGCCCGGCGGTGGTGCTCGCCCCGGGGACGCGGGTCGAAGGGCTCGCCCTGAGCGCGGTCGACGGTCCGGCGCTCGTCGGCGACGACGTCGGCGGAGTCGTGCTCTCCACGCTATCCGTCGACGGGGCCGTCGACCTGCGCGAGCCGCGCGGCGACCTCCGCATCGAGTCGTCGGACCTCGTGGCGCGCGCGGGCCCGGCGCTGCTCGTGGAGTCGACGTCGGGCGTGGCACGGATCGAGGTCGCAGCGCTGACGCTCTCGGGCCAGGGAGCCGATGCGGGCGCAGGCGCAGCCAGCGGCGCGCCGAGCGGCGGGCTGCAGGTGCGAGCGAGCGGCGACGCCGCGCTCGTCGTCGCCGTGGCGTCGACGGTGCTCGAGGAGGTGATCGGTCACGGGTTCGCCTTCACCGTCGAGGGAAGCGCTCTCCTCCAAGTCGAGCTCACCGGCAGCGGTCCCGGCGGCGCGCTGTCTTCGCGGCCGACGACCACCGTCGTCGGCGAGGCGCGCGGGAACGGCCGGATGGAGATCGCCGCCCGGGGCAACGACCTCGTCGGTCGCGAGACCGGAGTGCTTCTCACCGCGCACGACCGCGGCAAGCTGCGCGCCGAGCTGGTGGCCAACGCGGTGGGCGACGCCGGGATGGCGCGCGGCGCCGTGTTGCTCCTCGGCGACGGCGCCGAGGGGACCTTCAGCCTCACCCGCAACCACATCGCCGGCCAGAGCGCCGAGGCGGTCTACGCCCTGGCCGCCTCGCGCTCGCAGCTCGGCCTCGCGGTGCGCGACAACGACCTCGCGAGCGGCACGGGGCGCGGCGCGGCGCCCTACCCCGCCCTCGCCGTCGAGACGCGCGACGAGAGCCGCGGTTGCCTCGTGCTCGCGGAGAACCGCTTTGCCGACGAGGACGGCGCCGGACCCGCGGTCGCCCTCCGCCAGCACGGCGAGAGCCTCCTCGCCGTCAGCGGCCATGAGCCGGCGACGCTCGCGGGCGCCGGCCACGCGACCGAGCGGCTCGGCGCCAGCAACCGCCTCACCCGCGTCGTCGTCGAAGGAGAACGCGCCCTCGCGGCCCCGGCGGGTCTACCCTGCCCCGCTCCGCCCCCGTCGCTCGCCGCGGCCCCGTAGGGTGCGCACCGCGCACCGTCGTCTCGTCGTCTGGTCGGCCGCCCCCGGAACACGTCGGAGCCGGATGGTGCGCACGGCGCACCCTACGAGACGCGATGCCGTCCACCGTTCGGGTGCGCACTGCGGGGCATCTTCCCTTCCGTTCGGGTGCGCCTCCCCGGAGCCGGATGGTGCCTCGTGAGCACGCCACGATGCCGGGATCCCACGACCTCTCAACCGACGCTCCGGCGTAGGGTGCGCCGTGCGCACCATCCGGCTCGGCTCCCCGCTCGCCTAGTTGAAGATCGCCTCGTAGTCCACGCCGTCGGCGCCCGCGCCCCCCTGCACGGGCACGAGGAAGACGACGAGCGGCCCGAGCTCTGCGTGCGCGAGCGTGTGGATGCGCTGCTGCAGCGCCGGCTGGCGCGGCCCGCGGAAGAGCAACGCGAACGGCTCGGCGCGGCGTGCGTGCGGCGGCAGCGCGCGCACGTCCACCAGCTCGAGCCCGAGGTCGCCCTCGTTCTGCACCACGGTGAAGCGCTGGCCGAGGAGCGACTCGAAGTCGGCCGGCGTGAGCTGGTCGAGCGGCTTCGTCATGCTCGGCTCGCGCTCTTCCTACTCGAGGCTGCCGGTCCCCTGGCGCACCACCTGGCCGTCCGCCTCGACCCGCCACACCTCCCCCGAGTAGAGGAGCGCCTCGAGGCTGCCGGTACCCGACTTGTCCTGTGCGGCCTGGATCTGGCCGATGACCCGCTGCTCGTAGGTCGGCCGCGTCACCGCCCGGAAGACGCCCACCGGCGTGGGGAAGGCCGGCGGCTGGAGCTGCGCCAGCATGAAGGCGACGGCCGGGTCGTTGCGGTTCTCGTCCCAGATCACGAGGTCGTCACGCAGCGCGCCGCCCTCGAGCGGCACCACCTCGAGCTGCAGCGTGTTGTGGTCGAGCCGGATCCCCTTGTCCTTCGCCGCACCGAAGACGAGCGGCTTGCCGTGCTCGAGGTAGAGCGTCGTCTCCTCGCGCGTGTCCTTCTCGGTCATGTTCTCGAAGGCGCCGTCGTTGAAGATGTTGCAGTTCTGGTAGATCTCGACGAAGGCGGTGCCCTGGTGCTCGGCCGCCCGCTTCAACGTCGTCTTCAGGTGCTGCTGGAAGACGTCGACGCTGCGGGCGACGAAGGTCGCGCCGGCGCCGAGCGCCACCGAGAGCGGGTTGAACGGGTAGTCGACCGAGCCGTGCGGCGTCGACTTGGTCTTCTTCCCCATCTCGCTCGTCGGCGAATATTGGCCCTTCGTCAGGCCGTAGATCCGGTTGTTGAAGAGGAGGATCTTGAGCCCGACGTTGCGGCGGATGGTGTGGATGAGGTGATTGCCGCCGATCGACAGCGCGTCGCCGTCGCCGGTCACCACCCAGACGTCGAGGTCGGGGCGCGAGGTCTTGAGCCCCGTCGCCACGGCCGGCGCCCGGCCGTGGATGGTGTGGAAGCCGTACATGTTCATGTAATACGGGAAGCGGCTCGAGCAGCCGATCCCCGACACGATCACCATCCGCTCCTTGGGGATGCCGAGCTCGGGGAAGACGCCCTGCACGGCGGCGAGGATGGCGTAGTCGCCGCACCCCGGGCACCAGCGGACCTCCTGGTCGGACTGGAAGTCCTTGCGAGTCAATACCGCGTCAGCGGCCATGGCTCACTCGTTGCCCGAGGGACGGGCGGTGGCGCCCCCTGCCCTGTCTTTCAAAGACAGAGGGGCAGGGGGAGGGGGGGATAGGGGTGACGAGAGACCTAGTGGCCATTTTGGGCTCCGAGTACCTCGACGATCTTGTCGAGAACCTGTTGGCGGAAGAACGGACGCCCCTGCACCTTGGTGTAGCTGATGACGTCCTTGAGGAAGCGGGCGCGGAGGATCATCGCGAGCTGGCCGAGGTTCATCTCGGGGAGCAGCACCTTGTCGAAGCGCGCGAGGACCTCCCCCGTGTTGGCGGGCAGCGGGTTGAGCCAGCGGAAGTGCGCCCGCGAGACGCGCAGGCCCTTCTGCCGCGCGCCGTTGACGCCGCCGATGATGGCGCCCTGCGTGCTCCCCCAGCCGACGACGAGGAGCTCGCCCTCCTGCTCGCCGTCGACCTCGAGCAGCGGCAGGTGTCGCGCGATGCGCGCCACCTTCTCGGCGCGCAGGTGGATCATGCGCTCGTGGTTCTGCGGCTCGTAGTTGACGTTGCCGGTCGTCTCCTGCTTCTCGATGCCGCCGATGCGGTGCTCGAGGCCGGGCGTGCCGGGGATCGCCCACGGGCGGGCGAGCGTCTCGGCGTCGCGCTGGTACGGCAGGAAGCCCTGCGGGTCGGTGCGGAACTCGACCGCCAGGTCCGGCAGGCTCTCGAGGGACGGCAGCCTCCACGGCTCGGCGCCGTTGGCGAGGTAGCCGTCCGAGAGGAGGATCACCGGCACCATGTGGCGCGTGGCGACCTGACAGGCCTCGAGGGCCGCCGCGAAGCAGTCGGCGGGCGAAGACGGGGCGACGATCGGCACCGGCGACTCGCCGTGGCGTCCGAACATCGCCTGCAGCAGGTCGGCCTGCTCGGTCTTGGTGGGCATGCCGGTCGACGGACCGGCGCGCTGGATGTCGCAGACGACGAGCGGCAGCTCGACCATCACCGCCAGGCTGATCGCCTCCTGCTTGAGGGCGAGGCCGGGGCCCGACGTCGCGGTGACGCCGAGGGAGCCGCCGAACGACGCGCCGATGGCGGAGGCCACGGCGGCGATCTCGTCTTCGGCCTGGAAGGTAGTGACGCCGTAGTTCTTGAGCGGCGCGAGGTGGTGGAGGATGTCGCTCGCCGGTGTGATCGGGTAGGAGCCGAAGAAGAGCGGCAGCCCGCTCTTCCGGCTCGCCGTCACCAGCCCCAGCGCCAGCGCCAGGTTGCCGTTCATGTTGCGGTAGGTGCCCGGCGTGAGGCGGGCCGGCAGCACCTCGTAGCGCACCTGGAAGAGGCCGGTGATGTCGCAGAAGTTGTAGCCCGCCTTCATCACCTTGACGTTGGCGGCGGCGAGCTCGGGCTTGGTGGCGAAGCGCTTCTCCAGCCACTCGACGGTGGGCTCCATCGGCCGGCTGAAGAGCCAGTAGCACATGCCGAGAGCGAAGAAGTTCTTGCAACGCTCCTGCGAGCGGGCGTCGAGGCCGCTCCCCTCGAGGGCGCGGCGGGTCATGGTGGTGATGTCGGCCTTGAAGACGCGGAACCCCTCGAGAGTGCCGTCCTCGAGAGGGTTGGTCTCGAGCCCGACCTTCTTGAAGTTGCGGGTGACGAACTCGTCGGTGTTGACGATGACGACGCCGTTCGCCTTGAGGTCGCGGAGATTGGCCTTGAGCGCCGCCGGGTTCATCGCCACCAGCACGTCGGGGGCGTCGCCCGGGGTGTGGATGTCGTGGTCGGCGATGCGCACCTGGAAGGCCGAGACGCCGGGGAGCGTGCCGGCGGGAGCGCGGATCTCGGCCGGGAAGTCGGGCAGCGTCGAAAGGTCGTTGCCGAGCAGTGCCGAGGTGGTGGTGAACTGGCCGCCGGTCACCTGCATGCCGTCGCCGGAGTCGCCGGCGAAGCGGATCACCACTTCATGCAGTGGCTCCTGGGACGGGTGGGGAGGCTCTTCCTGCTGCTCCGAGGTCTCGACTATGGGCAGGGTCATCGTGCTTCCTTCTTGCGGGCCCGGATCGCAAGTCCCTGGTTTGATCTCACAGGGCTGGATCTCGGGGCGAGCCTTGATTGTAGGGCACTTGCGCGGGTGACGCGAACCCAGGAGGGAACCGGCCGGGCCCGGGGATGCCGCGCGCATGGCCCCCGCGGGGCCCGTCGTGTACTCTCAAGCACCCCACCCCTCAGCGTGCAGGAGATCCCATGCGCAAGACCCGCGTCCTGGCCGCCGCCCTCTCGCTCCTACTCCTCGCCGCGCTGGTAGGCACAGGCGCCGCAGCAGCGCCGGAAGCAGGCCCGGGCGGCGCCGCGGCGGTGGAAGCAGGCCCGGAGATCCACGTCATCGCCCGGGTGTCCGGCACCTTCGTCTCCGCCGCCGGCAGCGAGCCGCCCGGCTTCGACGTCGACCTGCTGCGCCGCTTCAACGCCTGGCAGAAGCTGCACGGCCGGCAGGAGGCGCGCCTCGTGTTCGCCTACGCCCCGACCGTGCCGGCGGTGCTGGAGGCGATCCAGAACGGGACGGCGAGCCTCGGCATCGGCGGCGTCACCGTCACCGCCGAGCGTGCCAAGGTCGTCGACTTCACGGCCGGCACCCTCCCCGTGCGCAGCGTGCTGATCGCGCCGCCGGGTGTGCTCGACCCCCAGCGCTGGCGCGTGCTGCTCAAGGGCATGCGGCTCGGCGCCACCGTCGGCAGCACCAACGCCGCCGAGGTTGATCGCCTGGCGGCGGCCATCGGCGGCGTCAAGGGGAACACCTCCTTCAAGTCCAACGAGGCCGTCTTCGACGCCCTCACCGGCGACTCGCGGGGGCTCGACGCCGCCATCGTCGACCTGCCGCAATACTGGACGACGGGCAAGCAGAAGGGGCTGCTCTTCATCGACAACATCGGCCAGCCGCAGACCATGGCGTTCGTGCTCAAGAAGGGGTCGCCGCTCAAGCCGCAGCTCGACCAGTTCCTCGAGTCCTTCACGCACTCGAGCGACTACTTCCTGCTCATCCGCCGCTACTTCGGACAAGACGCCGAGCAGATGATCCGCCTGTCGCGCGGCGGGACCTAGTTCTCGGCTAGCTTCCAGGAAGCGGATCGGGCAAGGCGCCCTCGGGCAAGCAACAGCATCTGCGCTGAAACCCGGGCTCGAAACCCGAGCCTGAGACCCGCGTCCTGGAGGGCACCCGCGCGCTCGCGGCCAGCCGAGCTGGCGCCTCAGCGTCGGAAGCTGAGCTCGTCGATGAGGAGCGTTCCGGACGTGCCGGGGTCCTGGCCCGAGATCATGCCGACGAACACGTCGTTGATCACGGCCCGCACCGTCCCGGGGAGGTCGACCGAGCCCACGAGGACCCTCCCCGCGGCATCCGGCGCCCGGTCGATGAACCGGGTCTTCCAGATGGTGAGGCGCCCGGGCACCGACGGCGAGGTGGCCGCCTTCCACTCGAATTCGATACGGTAGTTGTGCCCGTTGGGGTCGTTGAGAGGCCCGAGCACCGTGCCGCTGGCGAACTGCAGGCCTCCGACGTTGGCGTTGAAGAACGTGGCGATGATCACCCATCCGCCCGCCGCGTCGTCGCGGTTGAGGTTGAAGGCCAGCTGCGTCGTGTTGCCGCGTGCGGGACCGTCGGTGAACGTGATCATCTCGAAGAGAGCGGAGTTCGCTCCGGGCACGGCGCTCATCTGCACGCCCTGCGGGTCGACGAAGAAGCTGCCCTTGAGCGTCGCCTCGTCGCGGAAGCCGACTTCGCTGCCGACGTGCACGAAGGCGGGCGTCGAGGGGATCCCGCGCGAGGGATTGAGGAGCGACACCACGAGGCCGAAGCGGCTCGTCTTGGGTCCCAGTGCCGCCGCTGCGGCCCGCACGCGGTTGCCCCCGACCGTGCCGGCCGTCTCGGTCCAGATCGCGGTATTGCCGGTCTCGAGCCCGTCGGCGAAGAGGGCGCCGTAGGTCAAGGTCTCGGCGCCGGCGTCGACGAGCCCGCCCTCGTCCTCGTGGGGACTGCCGACGGCGAGGTCGGCATGGCCGTCGCCGTCGAAGTCGCCGCTGGCGAACGACAGAGCGAACGACTCCTCGTGTTGGGTTGGGTCGCCGGGAAAGCCCTCCGACCCGGCGGCGATGCCGCGCCGGCGTGCATTGCTCAGTCCGTCGCTCGATCCCATGAGCACCGTGAAGGCGCCGTCTTTATGTCCCGGGTCGAGGTACAGGCCCGGACGGCCGGCGGCGAGGTCGGCGAAGCCGTCCTTGTCGAAGTCACCGGTCGCCAGGGTGAGACCGAAGTAAACCCCCGACTCGTTCGCCGCCGGGCTCCCCCAGATGACGTCCTCGGACCAAAACTGGGTCCGGCTGGGGTCGTAGCCCGCGGGCGAGCCGTAGAGCACGCAGACCCGGCCGGTCTCGGCCGCCGAGCCACCGGGTCCCAGGTCTTCCCCCGAGATGCCGATCACCAGGTCGTCGAAGCCGTCATGGTCGAAGTCCGCGGAGGTGAGCTGCCGGCCGAAGTCGTCCCACTCCTCGGACGAGCCGCCGAGGAACGTCTCCATCAGGAAGAGGCTGCCCGCGGTCGACAACCCCGAGGGGCCCCCGAAGACCATGTGGATGGCTCCCGTGAAGTGATCTTCACCGGGAGAGCCGATGGCGAGGTCCTCGAACCCGTCGTCGTTGAAGTCGCCGACCGCGAGCGCTCGGCCGAAGTAGTCCTGGATCTCGGCGTCGCCCCCCATGCCGTCGACCTCCTGGCTCAGGTAGGTGGCAGCGGAGGCGTCGAGCCCGAGCGCTGTTCCCGGCACGATGTCGATCATTCCCGCGTGCGTGCGGAAGAGCCCGATCTTCTCTTCCGGCACGCCGATGACCAGATCGGCAAAGGTGTCGGCATCGAAGTCGCCGCAGGCGAGGTTCTCGCCGAAGTAGTCGTAGTCCTCCGCGTCTCCAGGCATGCCCGGCGTGCTCTGGGCGTAGAACGTCCATCCGGTCGTCGGCAGCCCGTCGGGGCCGCCGTAGTGGATCTGCACGCCGCCGGTGTCCTCCCGTCCGACGTGGTCTTCGTTAGGGACGCCGACGGCGAGGTCGTCGAAGCCGTCGCCGTTGAAGTCGCACGACGCGAGGGCGAAGCCGAAGAGGTCGCCCTCCTCCGCCGGGTTCACCGCCGGCGTCTGGCGGAGGACCGTGCCGGCCTGGTTCGGCGGCAGACCCTCTCCGGAGACTCCGTAGCGCACCACGACACTGCCGCTGTCGACGATCGGGGCGTCGGCGAGCCCATCGGCGTACGGCATTCCGGTCGCCAGATCGTCGACCCCGTCGCCGTTGAAGTCTCCGGTGGCGAGCGCAAAGGCGAAGTGGTCGCCCGCCGGCGACGTGAAGGAGCCGATCAAGTTGCCGTTGCCGATCCGTTGGGCGCCCACGGCGGAGAGACCCACGGAAAGACTCTGGGCGCCGGCCGTGGCGGCAAGGGCGACCACCGCTGCGACCCAGGCGGCGATCCGTGCCGTGCGGACGGCGAATGACCGCGAGCGAAGACGACGAGGCCGAGTCAGGACCGAGGCGAACGAAACGGTCGGGCTGGAGGGTGTCGAGGTTCTCATTGCCACTACGCGTGCCCGCGCTCCCATCGGGCTCATGCGTGCATCGCGAGCGTTTGTTCCGGAGGCGACTTGTTTCGGTGAGTCAGCGCCGGAAGCTGAGCTCGTCGATGAGGAGCGTCCCGGACGTGCCGGCGTCCTGGCCCGAGATCATGCCGACGAACACGTCGTTGATCACGGTGCGCGTCGTGCCGGGAAGGTCGACCGCGCCAGCGAAGACCCTCCCCTGCGCGTCCGGCGCCCGATCGATGAAGCGGGTCTTCCACACCGACAGGCGCCCGGGCGACGAGGCGGAAGTGCCCGCCTTCCACTCGAACTCGATGCGGTAGTGGTTGCCGGCGGGATCGTTGATCGCTCCGAGCACCGTGCCGCTCGCGAACTGCAGGCCTCCGACGTTCTCGTTGAAGTAGGTGGCGAGGATCACCCAGCCGCCCACCGCGTCGTCGCGGTTGAGGTTGAAAGCCAGCTGCGTCCTCTTGCCGCGTCCCGGGCCGTCGGTGAAGGTGATCATCTCGAAGAGGGCGGAGTTCGCTCCGGGCACGGCGCTCATCTGCACGCCCTGCGGGTCGACGAAGAAGCTCCCCTTGAGCGTCGTCTCGTCGCGGAAGCCGGCCTCGCTCCCGACGTGTACGTAGGCGGGCGTCGAGGGGATCCCCCGCGAGGGATCGAAGAGCGTTACTTGGAGCCCGAAGCGGCTCGTCTTGGGCCCCAGCGCCGCGCCGGAGAAGGCGCGGACACGGTTGCCGCCCGGCGTGCCGACCGTCTCCGTCCAGATCGCCGTGTTCCCGCTCTCCAGGCCGTCGGCGAAGACGGCGCCGTAGAGGACGGCCTCGGCGCCCACGTCGACGAGCCCGGCCTCGTCGTGGAGAGGGCTCCCCACCGCGAGATCCGCGTGGCCGTCGGCGTCGAAGTCGCCGCTGGCCATCGATCCGAACAACTCTCCCTGCTCTTGAAGCTCGCCCGGGAAGCCGTCGAGACCGGCGGCGATGAGGCGCCGCCTCGCCGCTGTCAGACGGAGCGCAGAGCCCATGATGACCGAGACCACGCCGTCGTTCGGCCCGGTGACGTCTTGACACGGATTGGCGAAGGCGAGGTCGGCGAAGCCATCTTTGTCGAAGTCTCCCGCCGCCAAGCCGAAACCGAAGCAGTCCCCGTGCTCCGTCGTACCCGGACCCCAGATCGTGTCCTCGTCCCAGAACTGCGTCGCCGACAGGTCGAACCCGTCGGGCCCGCCGAAGAGCACCATTGCACTCCCCCCGTCGCCAGCCGCTGGACCGAACGGAGGTCCCGGTGCGCCGATCGCAAGGTCGGCGATGTCGTCGCCGTCGAAATCGGCGCTCGCGAGCTCGAGGCCGAAACCACCCGGTCCGGTCGCGGTACCGCCGAGCTCACTCTGGTCGAAGAACAGGGTGCCCTGCGTTCGCAGACCTTCGGCTGAGCCGAACACGACGTGCACGTACCCGACGCTTTCGTCTTCGCCGGGCACACCGACCGCAAGGTCGGCGAAGCCGTCGTCGTTGAAGTCGCCGGCGCCGACCCCCCAGCCGAAGAGGTCCCCGGCCTCCGGTTCGCCCGGGATTCCAGACACGTCCTGGTGGAGGACCTTGAGGGCCCAGCCGGACGCGGTCGGGTTGAGGCCAGACGCCGAACCGGGCAGGATGACCACCATGCCCTCGTGGACCCTGAACAAGGGGAACTGCTCGAAGGTCTCGAAGGGCACGCCGACCGCGACGTCGTCGAATCGGTCGCCGTTGAAATCACCGCACGCGAGGGAGAACCCGAACTCATCATGTTGCTCGACGGATCCCGCCACACCGTCGCTGCTCTGGGTAGTGAACTGCTCGCCGGCGAGGCTGAGCCCTGCGGGCCCTCCGAAGTGGACCTGGATGGCGCCCGCGTCCTCCCGGCCGAGGTGGTCTTCCCACGGTATGCCGACCGCCAGGTCGTCGAACCCGTCACCGTTGATGTCGCACGCCGCCAATGCAGAACCGAAGCCGTCGTCCTCGTCGGCTGGGTCGGGATATGCGGTCTGCCGCAGAACGGCGCCTGCCAGGCCGGGCGCAAGCCCCTCTCCGGCGATTCCGTAGCGCACCACCACGCTGCCGGAGTCCACGATCTCCGATCCGGCCACACCATCGTCGCCTGGGAGCCCCGTGGCGAGATCGTCCACGCCATCGCGGTTGAAGTCTCCCGTTGCCAGCGGAGCGCCGAACGTGTCGCCCTCCTGCGGCGTGTAGAAGCCAAGCAGGTTTTCGTTGCCGAAGCGCTGCGCCCGGACGGTGGACAGGCCGACGAAGGGCTGGGCGCCCACGCTGGAGGCGAACGGTAGCCCGGCAAGGAGGCAAACGAGGACTCGGGCGAGCCGGGAAGGGAAAGCGCGGCGACTGCGTGGGCGCCTCGGGAGCGGCGCGACGGGAGCAACCGAGGTCGGCAGCGTTCGCGTATTGGTTTTCATTGCCACTACGCGCGAGCGACCGCCCGCCGGGCTCACGCTGCCGCGCGAGCCCGGTGTCCGCCTGGTGTCGGCCGCTCGTGAGGAACGCTAGGACTGCCGGCTACGGGCTCGCCCCGCCGGTCCAGGCGCCGAATGTCCCCGACTCGAAGCCGTTGACGAACGGCAGGTCGGACGAGACGCAGGGATCCGGCGTCTGTGCGTTGGTGACGCTCACCGAGTCGAGGAAGAAGCCCGCCTCCTCGGCGCCCGGGTCCGAGGAGAAGCGCCAGCGGATGCGCACGGTCTGACCGGCGAACATCGCCAGGTTCGAGGTCTTCGTCTGGAACACGCCGCCGGAGCTGCCGTTGAACGCGCCCTGGCTCGCCGGGTAGGCGCACGCGTTGATCGGCGGGCTGCCCGTCTGGCTGAAGTTGCCCGGGTAGCCCCCCACGGGTGGCAGGTTGGTCCAGGTGCCGCCGCCGTTGGTGGAGATCTCGACGACGACGCCGTCGAACTGCGTCTCGAGGTTCCAGCGAGCGGCGTAGGAGAGCGTCGCCGACGCCGACAGCAGCAGGTCCGGCGTCGTGATCGACGCGCAGGTGTCGGGCAAGTAGTTCTGGTTGTCGCCGGCATTGTGGTAGCTCAGCGTGCCGGCGGCGGCGAGCTGGCTGGTGATCTGCCACGGCGACTCGAGCTGCACGTAGGAGGGTGCGTCCGCGCCGTCCGCAAACGTGCCCGGCGACGAGGTGCTCGCCGTGGGCACGATCTTCAGCCGCCGGCTGTTCGGCGCCTCGTTCGGCGGCGCGGAGCCGTCCTGCGCACGCACGACGTAGAAGTAGGTCGTCAGCGGGTTCATGGTCGCGTCGACGAAGGTCGTCCCGGAAACGCCGCCTGCATAGAGGTTCGATGGGCCAGGCACGAACGATGGCTGCGTCGAGCGGTAGATGTTGTAGGCGACGCTCGGCGAAAGTGGGCAGCTCGAGGTGCCTGCACTCCACGAAAGGTCGACGTCGCAGATCGCGGTCGAGCCGTGGTTGGCCACCGTCGTCGAGGTGGCGTCGAAGTTGGGCACCAGTGAGCAGGGGCCGGTGGCGCTCGCGGTGACGCAGGTGGAGAGCGGACCCTCGGCGCAGGTGTCGGCGGCGCGCACCTTGTAGGCGTAAGCGAAGCCGCCGTTCACCGAGGTGTCCGCGAACGGCGAGCCGCTCGTCGTGCCCACCATCTGGAACGACTCGGCTGGCGCGCTGCAGTTGCCGTCGGCGCGGTAGATCGAATAGCTGGTGGCGCCGGTCACGGCGTCGAAGCCCACCTGGATGCCGCCAGCTCCGAGGTCGGTCGCCACCGGGTTGGCCGGCGCGCCCGAGAAGCCCTCGGTGCAGCCGCCGTACGAGGCGACCAGGGCATAGCCCTGCTTCTGCGTATAGGCCTCGCCGTTGCCGGGGATCGAGAGCCCGCGCACGCGCAAGGTGTACGTGCCGGCCGTGGGCAGCAGGAGCCGCACCTGCTCGACCGTGTTGCGGTTGTCGGCGCTGCCGCCGGTGGTCGACTGCCCCGCCGTGAACACGTTGCCACGGTAGGTCGTCGTCCCGTCCGGCGCCACCACCTCGAGGTCGAGGTTGTTGACGAGCTGCACCGCGGCGCCGAGGCTCGGCGTCACGTCCATCCAGGCCAGGGTCACGCGCAGCTCCGCCCCGGACGGAACCCCCAGGGAGTAGGAGTCGAGCAGCCCGGTGACGAGACCCGCGTCGTTGGGCTTGCTCCACGTGCGGAGCCGGCGATGGCCCGCGATGCTCGCGAAGAAGAGGTTGCTGTCGAGGTGGATGCGGCCCCACCCGATGTCGCTGCCCGGCATCGGCGCGATGGCGGCGGTGCCGTTGAGCAGCGTCGCCTTCATGAGCGCGGCGGAGGGTGCCAAGGCATCGCCCGAAGTGCGGGCGCCGCTCGGATAGAAGCCCTCGGTGAAGTATTCGCGCATGAGGGCGGCCCCGCCGGCGACGGTCGGCGCCGCCATCGAAGTGCCCGAGAGCGTGCGGCCGGTGGCCGGGCACTGAGTGGCGGTATCGGTGTCGTCGCCGCGGGCGGAAACCACCGACGACCCGGGTGCCGTGATGTCCGGTTTCTGCCGGCTGTCGTCGGTCGGCCCGCGGCTCGAGAAACCCGCGACCGTGGGGTCGGCGCCATGCCCGAGCGCCCCGACAGTGAGCACGTTCTTGGCGTTTCCCGGCGAACCTGTGGTCCCCGCGGTGGGACCGCTGTTGCCCGCGGAGAAGACGATGAGCATGTCCTCCAGGCTCCAGGCGGCGGCGTCCGCTTCCTGGTCCTCGGCGGTGTAGGCGCCGGCGGTGTCCGACCCCCAGCTGTTCGAGCTGATGTGGGCGCCGCCGTCGCGGGCCTGGCGGAAGAGCAGGCCGATGTCCCCGGCCGCACCAGCCAGGCACCCCGTGGAGTCGTTGCCGATGTCCTGGAAGAGGATCTGCGCGTTCGGGGCCATGCCATCGCGGTCGGTGGAGAGGAAGGCCGGGTCGGTTGGAGTCGCAACGGTGCCACGGTCGCCGACGATGGTCCCGGTGGTGTGGCTGCCGTGGAAGGACGTCGGGCTGCCGCCCGGACAGGTCATGGTGTCGTCATAGGGCGAGGCACCCGGCGCCACCCAGTAGGCGAACACCTTGCGCAGTGGGAAGGTGCTGCCAAGCGCCGGCGGCGTCACGTTCTCGGCGTTCGTGATGTCGGTGTTGGTGGACACGCCGTCGTTGTGCTGCGTGAACCAGCACTGGTTGCGGTCGAGGCCGGAGTCGGCGACGGCAACGATCTGCCCGGCGCCGATCAGGTCCTGGTCCCAGATCGGCATCCCCGCCACGCTGTTGTTCTGGATGACCGGCACCGCCTGGTCGTTGTGGAGCTGCGGCAACCTCCAGGGCTCGATCCACGAGACGTCCTCGAGCTCCGCCGCCCGCGCGACGAAGGCGGCGAGCTGCTCGGGCGGCACGCGGAACCGCGACTGCGGCTGCGGCGAGGTGGTGACGCGGCCCACGAGCCGCGCATCGGGGAACTCGCGGAGCAGGGCCGTCTCGACGACGTCGAGTTGCCCGCGGCGGAAGCCGACGACGTTGACCCGCTGGTCCGCCGCCAGCGACTGGCCCGGCCAAAGGGCCGGGGCGACCTTGAAGCCCGGCGGGTAGTCGGAGGACCACCGCGCCGTGGCCGAGCCCGCGAGCCGCGCGCGCGAGTCGGCGTCCCAGCGCACCTGGAACGCGTGGTTGGGCAGGTAGCCGACCACCTCGAGCCCGAGCGCCTCGAGCTCCTTGGCGCCTCCCTTGTCGACCTGGACCTGCACGATGCCATAGCGGCCCGGCCGCGCGTCGCTCCAGCCGAACGAGCGGAAGTCGATCCGCTCCGCGGTCGGATCGAAGATCCCCGCGGCCATCAGGAGGAGGCGGTCGTCTCCCGCACGCGAGCGCACCGTGTCGGGCGTCGGTGCCGCGGGCACGAGGAGTCGAGGCAAGGGCGCGCCGGCCGGCGCGGCGGCGGCGACGGCCGCCGCGGGGGCCCAGAACACGAACACGAGGGCAGCCAAGACCGCAAGGCGAACGACGCGGGACCGGAGGTCGTGCCTCACCGCTGTCTCCTTTGAGGTGGGTCCGGGCGGACGCCAAGACGGCTGCCCGCCGGGAGTGGCATCGCGAACGCGACGGATCGACTGCGCTCTACCCTACCACTGGGGACCGCTCTCGCACCCCACCACTCGATCGCTCTCCCGTGGCGTGCCGTCTCGGATGCCGCTCAGGGCGTGGGGACGGTGCCCGTCCAGAGGAGGGTGTCTCCGCTTTCGAAGCCGTCGGAGAAGAGAGCGGCGATCACCGTGCAAGGAGTGCAGACCGGCGTGGTCAGCGTCCGGATGCCGAGCGTCCACCCACCGGAGATGGATCCCACGTCGATGGTCTCGTCGTCGACCACATACAGGCTCCAGACACCGTTGACGTTGTCGCCGCCGACTACGGAGCCCAGCGTGGCGCTGCCGGCTGGAGCCGGTTCGCCGTGAGGTCCCGGAGGGGCTGGTGCCACGAACGCATCGCCCGCGCCGACGTCGGACGGGCGGTACGAGCCGGTTGCCAGAGTCCCCCCGTCGGGCATCGGTGTCGCCGCGTCGTCGACGAGCGTCAAGGTGACTCCCGTGATGCCGACCGAGCCGCCCACGTCGGACATCAGGACGATCTTGTCGCCGTTCGGCGCTACGAGTAGAAGGTCGACGTCGTCGGGGAACGAGTGGCTGAGCCCGTTGAGTCTCACGGTCACGTCGAACACCGGGTCCACGATGCCGGCGACGGTGACCTGCGAGGGATAGGGCGCCGCCGGCCCCGAGGTGGTCCCCGGCTGGCCGGCCGGGAGGTTGATGGTCGTCGCGTTGGTGAAACTGGTCGTGGCGAGGGGCCGCGGACCCACCGGCACGGCGACGGACAGATTCTGACCTCCGAAGGTCGAGTCGACTCGAACGTCGAGCTGGATCATCGAGCCGCACGCGCTCGTGGCGGGGATCGTGTAAGGCAAGTAGGCGAGCAGGGCGCCGCCTGCGGCGATCGTGCCGAAGCTGCGGCTGGCTCCGCCGGGGATGCTGACGACGACGCTGCCGATGTCGGTCCCGCAGAAGGGATTGTCGAGCAGCACCTTGATCCAGACCTGCTCACCGGGCTGGGGATTGCGCCCCGGCGTCGAGCAGGAGTTGTTCTCCCAGTCCGCGGGCCCGAGGTCGAGCCGGCTGGTGCCCGTCCCGCCGTCGAAGGCTTCGACGACTCGGGTGTTGTTCGCGCCGCTGCCGGTGTTCAGGACCTCGGCGGACAACCCGAGGCCCCGAATGGCAAAGCCATCCCAGATGTCCACCTCATCTTCGCCGTCGAACCCGGCGCAGTCCGCCGCGAGGATCGCGTCCCGGGCCTGGAGGAAAGTCGGGCCGAGGGGATCGAGCTTCATGCCGTCGGTCACGATCTGCAGCATTCTCTCGTTGCCCGCCGTGTTGCCGAGACGGCTCGCCACCTTGGCGCGGACCTCCCACAGGGCCGTGCTCCAGATCTCGCCCAGGTTGTGGATGTTGTCGACCGTGGGCGAGACGAGCGGCCCGGGCGGATAGGCGCCGTCCGAAACGTCGAGCTGCGTGGAGTCGACGTCGGCGAAGGTCAACGGGTTGTGCGGCAGGTCGCCCGGGCCGCCGGTGTTCGACATCACGCTCTTCGGAAAACGGCGGATGCCGTAGTAGTAGTTGTCCAGGAAACCGGAGATGAGAAGGCTGCTGGCGTAGGAGGCGAACGAATAGATCCCCTCGGGGTCGTCGCCCGGCTGCGAGAGCATCGAGAGGGCATAGAAGTCCGACCAACCCTCGCCGAGACCGAGCGACATGTTGGTGGAAAGCCCGCTCGCGTTGCCGTGCAACCGGCTGGACAGGCCGTGGGTGAGCTCGTGCAGGACCACTTCCGCGTCGAGAGCTCCGTCCCGGTCGGGGGTCGGGCCAGTCCAGAGGAACATCTGCAGCCGGCCTCGGCCGCCGTCCGGGGGGGTGGTGAAGTTGGCGTTGCTCGTGCCGCTCACGTCCTGCGCCTCGGCCGAGATGCGGTCGTTGCCGGCGCCGCCCCGTCCGTAGTTGTTGGTCTGGTAGTTGAACGCGGGCTCGGTGAAGCCGAGGTCGTAGGTCCGGTCGTGGAAGCGGTTGGTCCAGAAGAAGAGGTTGGTCACGGCGCCGTCCTGGTACGCCGCGCCCAGCGGGTCGCCCGCGCCGAGCGGAGGCGGGCTGTAACTGTAGTCGAAGGTGTTGGCGGAAGTCGTTCCCGCCTGGCCACCCGGATCGACACCGTTCGGAGAGACGCGATCGATGCCCGCCTCGACGTTGTTGCCATCCGTGATGGTGGCCCCGGCGGCAAGCCAGGGGTCGTTCAACGAGTTCTCGCTCTCGACCGCGATGAGGCTCCGCGACACACCGGGGCCCTGCTGGTGGTTGTCGGGCGTGGCGGTGGTCGGCGACATCGGCGAGGGACTGTCCGAAGCGTAGACCCGGTAGCTGAAGGCGACCTCGGCGGTGAGGTTCTTGCGCCAGAGCAGCAGCCCGTCGTCGGCGCCGACGATCGTCCAGTGAGCATCGGTGTCGCCCCACAGCAGCACCGACCAGGCGAGCTCGACGGCCCCCGGGCCGAGCGGGAAGAAGAGGAGCTCCACCTTGACGTCGTCGCCAAACGGGCCGCTCTCGAAGACGACCCACGAACCGTCGTCTGCCTGGCTCTTGACCACCAGGCTCTCCGGGTCGGCCGTCCTGCCCAGCGTCGCGGCAGCGACGGCGACGGCTTCGGCCGCGCTCAGGCTCGGACGAGCCGTGCCGGCCCTCGCCGGCAGACCGGCGGCGAGCTGGCCGGTGGCGCGGGCAATCTCGCCCCGCGGCGTGAACGCCAGGGTGATCGTGCCGCGGAACACCGGCAGGCCGCCGAGCGTCTGCTTGAGGCGCACCCAGGAGAGGTTGCCGGCTGGATTCGTGTAGTCCGCATCGGTCTCGAGGGCCACGGCCTGCGCGTGGGAGAGACCCCAGAGGGCGGCGTGGTCCTCCACGAATCGACGGGCGACCTGTTCGCGAGGCTCGTTCGACGGCCCGGTCAGGAACGCACGGCCGCGGGCGACGCCGACCACCTCGGGCGCGCCGGTCTCGACGCTGTCGATCAGTTGCAACGCCGGCTGTTGCGCAGCGAGCCGCGCACGCGCCGCGCGCATTCCACCTTCGACCGCCGCCGACACGGCTGCACCGGAGCCATGGCGCGCGCGCCGCCCTGCCAGAGCCTGGACATCGCCCTTCTCGGCACTCAAGCGAAGGTCGAAGTCGCCCCGGTCGGCGGACCCCTCGGCCCGATTCGGTGCCGCGGCCGCCAGGAGGATTGCCATGGCTGCGACGGCTGCAAGGGCGGAGCGTCTTGAAATCGCGGCGCCGCGGGGTCGGAGGAAGGCCGCAGCAGGGACCGACCGGGCGTGCGAGGTGGTCTCCATTCACCACTACGCGCGAACGGCCCCGCGCGAGGCTCACGTGCACGGCGCCGCAAGCGCGCGGGGCTCGGTGATTCCCAGGTCCGCAGCCGTCGCGGTGGAGGTTGCGCGCGACGGCCTGGATGACCTCGCCGCCGAGGCTCTACGGATGGTGCGCGGTGCGCACCCTACCGGCTCTCTCGATCCTCAGGGATTGCCCTTGGCCGCGCTCACCAGATCGAAGGCCTCGCGCCGCATCTGCGCACGCTGGCGGTCCTCTTCCGGGTAGTAGGGCCGGTAACCCAGCCTCTCCGGATCGACCGTGAACGGCTTCATCAGCTGGTCCTTGCCGACGATCGACTGGTCCCGGTTGAAATAAGCCATGTCGGTGTTGCGGCTCATGATGATCGCCTCCTCGGGGCAGGCGTCCACGCAGTAGCCGCAGAAGACGCAGCGCAGCATGTCGATCTCGTAGACGACGGGGTACTTCTCGATGTTGACGTCGGGCTGCTCGCCGGCCTCGATGTGGATGCACTCGGCCGGGCAGTTGGTGCTGCAGAGGAAACAGGCGACGCAGCGCACCGAGCCGTCGGGGCGCGTGGTGAGGATGTGGTGGCCGCGGTAGCGGCCGCTGTAGGGGCGCCGCTCCTCGGGGTAGCTGATCGTGTATTTGCTCTTGACGAGGTTCTTGAAGAAGTGGCGCGCCGTCACCATCATCCCGCGCAGCAAAGGCAGGTAGAGGCGATCGGCGAGCGAATACTTGTAGGGCTTCGTCGAGGTCGGATGCGCCGGCGGCCGCGCGGCCGGCCTCGTGGGCGCCGAGGTCGCGACGGGCTGGCTCATCGCTCGAGCTCTCCGGCGATGACGTTGAGGCCGCCGAGCGAGATCACCGCGTCGGAGACCGTGTGGCCCAGCACGAGCTGGTTGAAGGTCGAGAAGATCGGGAAGCAGGGCGGCCGCACGCGCACTCGGTACGGTTTCGCCGAGCCGTCGCTCACGCAGTAGAAGCCGAGCTCGCCGTTGCCGCCCTCGACCATGCCGTAACGCTCCCCCGCCGGCACCTGGATGCCGTCCATGATCAGCTTGAAGTGGTAGATCATGGCTTCCATCTGGTTGTAGGCCTTGTCCTTCGGCGGTAACGCCACGTGCGGGTCGTCGACGATGTGCGGGCCGCCGGGCATGCCGCGGTCGAGGAGCTGCTCGATGATGCGCAGCGACTGGCGGATCTCCGCCATGCGCACGCGGTAGCGGTCGTGGACGTCGCCGCCGTGGAAGACCGGCACCTCGAAGTCGACGGTGTCGTAGAGGTCGTAGGGGAAGGCCTTGCGCACGTCGTAGCCGACGCCCGAGGCCCGCAGGCAGGGGCCGGTCCAGCCCCAGTTGACGGCGTCTTCGCCGGAGATCGCGGCGATGCCGACGGCGCGGTCGAGCCAGATGCGGTTGTGGTCGACCAGCGCCTCCATGTCGTTGATGAACGGCGGGATGATCTCGAGCAGGCGGCGCGAGCGCTCCATGAAGTCCGGCGGCAGGTCGGCGAGGAGCCCGCCGATGCGGCAGCCCGAGATCGTGAGGCGGCTGCCGAAACACGCCTCGAGGAGGCCGTAGATCTCCTCGCGCGGCTGGAACATGTACCAGAAGTTGGTGATGCCGCCGCAGTCGACCAGCGTCGTGCCGTTGCAGACGCAGTGGTCCATGATGCGCGAGAACTCGGAGAGGATCGTGCGCGCCCAGACCGCCTTCGGCGGCGCCTCGATGCCCAGCATCTTCTCGACGACGCGGCAGTAGCCGACGTTGTTGATCATCGCCGAGCAGTAGTTGAGGCGGTCGGTGTACGGGATCACCTGGTTCCAGGTGTGGGTCTCCGCCATCTTGTCGAAGCAGCGGTGCAGGTAGCCGATCTCGATGTCGGAGGCGACGATCACCTCGCCGTCGAGCACCGCGGTGAGCCGGAAGGTGCCGTGCATCGCCGGGTGCGACGGCCCGATGTTGATCGTCATGCGCTCGAACATGTCGTCCTGCTGCGGCGGCACGTCGAACTTGGGCTTGTAGATGTCCTTCTCGGTGCAGATCCAGCGCCGCGCCGCGTCGTAGTCCTTGCGCAGCGGGTGCCCCTGGAAGGCCTCGTGGCAGAGGATGCGGCGCAGGTCGGGGTGCCCCTCGGCGCGGAAGCCGAAGTGGTCCCACATCTCGCGCTCGAACCAGTCGGCGGCCTTCCACACCGGCAACACCGACGGCAGGCTGGGGTCGTCTTCGGGCAGCGGCACCTTGAGGCGCAGCCGCTTGCCGTGCGGGATCGAGTAGAGGTGGTAGACCGCCTCGAAGCGCGGGTCACGCTCGGGGTAGTCCATCCCGAAACACTCGAGTAGCAGGTCGAAGCGCGTCTCGGGGTTGGTCCTGAGGTCCTGGCAGACCTCGCGCAGCGCCTTGCGGTCGACGATCCAGCAGGGCTGGTCGAGGCCGTCCTGGGGCGTGATGCTGCCGCGGTGCTTCTCGAGCAGCGGCTCAGGCGGCGCCAGCGTCGGCATGCTCTTCCTCGCGCTTCTTGTCCGCCTTCGCCTGCTTTTCCACCTTCAGATCCTGGCCGCCGTGTTTGCCACGCTCGCGGATCACCCGCTCCTTGAGCTGGAGGATGCCGTAGATGAGCCCCTCGGGCGACGGCGGGCAGCCGGGCACGTAGACGTCGACGGGGATGATCTCGTCGATTCCCTGCATCACGTGGTAGGCGCGGTAGAAGCCGCCCGAACAGGCGCAGGCGCCCATCGAGATGACCCACTTGGGGTCGGGCATCTGGTCGTAGATCTTCTTGAGCACCGGCCCCATCTTGTCGGTGATGGTGCCGGCGACGATGAGGATGTCGCTCTGCCGCGGCGAGAAGCGCACCACCTCGTAGCCGAAACGGGCGACGTCGTAGTGCGACGAGACGACGCCCATGAACTCGATGGCGCAGCAGGCGGTACCGAACGGCAGGGGCCAGAAGGAGCGGGTCTGGGCCCACTCCTCGAGCTTGTCGAACGACGTGGTCAGCCAGGATTCGCCGGTCATTTCGGGCTGCTCCTTCCGGCGGCAGTCTAACGTCTGTGCGTGACGGTCACAAGCGAGCCGGAGCGGGCTGAAACCCCCGCCGGAGGCCGCCTGGCGCCACGGCGCGGCGGCTGTCGGACGGGCCCGTTCGTGCCAGAATCCGCGCTCTCCCGATGTACCTCGTGGACCTCCTCGGCGCCACGCTGACCCTGCTGGCGCTCGGTTTCCTCCTGCTCGGCGGCTACCTGGCGGCGCTGCGGCTCCTCGGCCCCGCGGCAGTCACGGACCCGCTGGCGCTCTGCGTCGCCTCGCTGCTCCTCGTCCTCGTCGAGGCCATCGGTATCGGGCTGCTCCTCGGCGCCTTCGGAATCCTGCGCATCGACCTCGCGATCGCCCTCCAGGCGCTGCTCGTCGTCGGCCTTCTCGCGGGGTTTCGCCGCCGGCCGCCGCCGGGAGGGATCGGCGCGCCTCTCGCTCTCGTGGCCCGACGGTGCTGGACGATCGCCACCGAGCACTGGGCACCGTCGCTGCTATCGCTGCACGCGGTCGCAGCGGAGGCGCTGCGCGGACTCTTGCGCCCGCCACTCTCCTGGGACGCGTTGATGTACCACCTGGTGCTCGCCGGCACGTGGCTACGCGACCAGAACCTCGAGCCGGTGTTCGGGCCCATCCCCGTCAACTACTACGGCTACGCCCCCGCCAACGGCTCGCTCTGGTTCTGGTGGTGGATGGCGCCCTCGCACAGCGAGCTGTATGTGAACCTGGCGAGCCTCCCCACCTGGGCGCTCCTCGCGCTCGCGACGGGCGCCATCGCCCGCGAGCTCGGGGCGCGGCGTCACTGGCCGCTCGCCGCCTTCCTCGTGGCGCTCACCCCGACGGTGGTGCGCTTCGCCGCCACCGAATACGTCGACCTCTTCCTCGCCGCGGCGCTGCTCGGGGGGCTCCTCTTCGGGCTCCGCTGGTTGCGCGAGCCCGCGTGGGCGAACGCCCTGCTCTTCGGCGCCGGGCTGGGGCTCGCGTGCGGGACGAAGGTCCTCGGCGTGGCTTACGGTCTGGCGGCCGGCGGCGCCGCCGTGCTCCTCGCGCGCGGCCGCTGGGGGCGCCGCGCGGCGCAGGTCGCCGCGATCGTCGCCATCGTGGTGCCGCTCGGCGGCTACTTCTATCTGCGCAACGTCGCCCTCGGCACCGATCCACTTGCCGCCGCCTGCGAGCAGACGGCCACCGGCCCCGACTTCCCGCACTCGTCCTCCTTCCCACGCGACAACTCCGTCGTCGGAGCCTGGGGGGAGATGGTGCGCAAGGGCTGGGTGGTCGAGCCGTTCCTCGGCACCGCACACCCGCAGTCGCTCGAGCTCGGCGTCGGACCGCCGGTGTTTCTGCTGCTCCTTGCCTCTCTCGGTTTGCCCTGGCTCGTGCCGCGCGAGCGCCGCCGCGAGGGGTGGATGGCCGCCCTCGTCGTGTGGGCCGCGCTGCTGTTCTGGCTCACCGTGCCGTTCGCCCGCAACCGCCACGTCTACGCCAACGTGCGCTACCTGGTTCCGGCGATCGGCCTCGCGTACGCCGCCGCGGTCGCGTTCGCGGAACGGAAGGACATCCGCGACCGGGCGCTCGAGGTGCTGACCGTGGCGCTGCTCGCCCAGGGGATGCTGCAGCTCCACGCCGAGCTCCCCTTCGCGGCGCGGGTGGCGATGGCGGTGGCCGATCTCGCCGCGGTGGCGTTGCTGCTGCTGCCCGCCGCGCGCGGCTGGGTGCTGGGCCGCCGGCGCGAGCTCGCCGTCGCCGCGCTCGTCGCCGGCCTCGCCGCCGCGCCGCTGCTCGCCCGCTTCCGAATCGCCGATCGCGGCCGCGCGTTCGCCAAGGAGTTCACGGCGCACACCACGGTGGCGCAGTTCTTCGCCGCCGGCTGGGCCTGGCTCGACGCGCACGCCGGCAGCGGCAACGTCGCCGTCGTGCACGCCCCCAACAACTACCTCACCTACCCCGAGATGGGGCCGCGGCTGGAGCGCGACGCGCGCTACGTCAACGTCAACGAGGCCGACCTCCCTCTCGCCGTCGAATATCCCGCCTGCGAGCCGCGAGTCGACCCGAAGCCGACGGCCTGGGTCCGCAACCTGGCGCGGCGGCGCATCCGTTGGCTCCACCTGGCGCGATTCCCCGGCTTCGACTGGCCGCTGGAGCAGCGCTGGGCCGACGCCATGCCGGCGCTCTTCGCGCTCCGCCACGAGGACGCCACCAACCGCGTCTACGAGCTGACCTGGCCGGCGGGGGCCGGAGACGCTACTCGACCCGGAAATTGACCGTCAGGATGAAGTAGACGTCCACCGGCTGGCCACCCCGCGTGGCGGGACGGAACTTCCATTGCGACACGGCGTCCAGGGCGGCCTGGTCGAGGCCCATCGGCAGGCCCTTGAGCACGCGGGCCTGGACGACGTCGCCCTGGCGATCGACGACCGTCTCGAGGATGACGATGCCCGTGACGCGGGCGCGGCGGGCGGCCTCGGTGTACTTCGGAGCGATCCGCGACTGCACCACCGGCGGGGTCACCTCGCCGCCGACGCGATAGATCTCGGCCCGGGGGGCGGACGACGACATCGCGGGAGAGTCCGGCGCGTCGCGCTGGTCCGCCACGGGGAGAGCTCCGCTCGCCGCCCCGCCACCGTCGTCGACAACTGGCGGGGAAGGGGCGGGCTCCGGCATGGGCTCGGCCGTCGCCGGGCTCGGCGAGAGGGGCGCGTCGGAGGGTTCCGGAGCAGCAGGCTTGCGGAAGGTCACCCACCAGAACCCGCCGCCGAATACGACGAGCAGCAGCACGGCCGCCCAGAGACGGCGGGATTCGCTCGACGCCTCGGACTCGTGGGCCCGGCTCACCCGGGTCGCCTCCCTTCCTCGAGCGCCACACGCCGGCCATCGAGGAACGTCCCCGCGGCGCGGCCCTGGAGCTCGAGGCCGCCGAACGGGGTGCTGCGCCCCTTGCTGCGGAACGAAGTGGGCTCGACGCGAAAGCGCTCCTCGAGCGACAGTAGCGTCACGTCCGCCGGCGAGCCGACGCGCAGCGTCCCGGTGGGCAGGTTCATCACCCGCGCCGGTCCGCAGGCGAGCAGCTCGACGAGACGCGAGAGGGAGATGATCCCCGGCCGCACGAGGCGGTCGAGGCAGAGGGGCACGGTCGTCTCGAGCCCGACGATGCCGTTGGGGGCGTTGTGGAAGCTCTCGTCCTTCTCGTCCGGGTGGTGCGGCGCGTGGTCGGAGGCGATGGCGTCGACGGTGCCGTCGGCGAGTCCGGCGAGCATCGCCTCCCTGTCGGCCGCCGAGCGCAGGGGCGGCTTCATCTTGCAGGCGGTCGAGAAGCCGGTGGCCGCCACCTCCTCGTCGGTGAGCAGCAGGTGGTGCGGCGTCACCTCGCAGGTGGCCGGCAGCCCCCTCTGCTTCGCCGCCCGCACCAGCGCGAGGCTGCGAGCCGTCGAAATGTGGGCCACGTGGTACCGGCCGCCGGTGTCCTCGAGGAGGATCAGGTCGCGGGCGACCATCACGTCCTCGGCCGAGCCCGGAATGCCCGGCAGCCCGAGCCGCGCCGAGGTCAACCCCTCGTGCATCACGCCGCCGCCCGAGAGGCTGAGGTCCTCGGCATGCTGCACCACCGGCAACCCATAGTGCTGCGCGTAGAGCATCGCGCGGCGCATCAGCTCGGCGTCCATCACCGGCTTGCCGTCGTCGGAGATCGCCACCGCGCCGGCGGCGGCCATCTCGCCGATCTCGGCCATCTGCTTGCCGTCGAGGCCCTTGGAGACGGCACCGATCGGGTACACGCGCGCGAACCCGTGGCGCTCCGCCTCGCCGCGGATGTGTTCGGTGATCGAGCGGTGGTCGTTCACCGGTACCGTGTTGGCCATGCAGCAGACGGCGGTGAAGCCTCCCGCCGCCGCGGCCATCGTGCCGGTGCGCACCGTCTCCTTGTACTCCTGGCCGGGCTCGCGCAGGTGGACGTGGATGTCGATGAACCCCGGCGCGACGACGAGTCCCGTGGCGTCGACGACCTCGGTCTGCTGCGGCGCCTCGAGACGCTCGCCGATGACCGCCACCTCGCCGTCCTCGAGCAGGAGGTCGACGAAGCCGTCGAGCCCCTGGCTGGGATCGACGACGCGGCCGTTCCGGATCAACGTTCTCAAGGGATGAGCGTCCTCACGCGGCCTCTCCCTGCATGCCCGAGCAGAGGTAGAGCACCGCCATGCGCACCGCCACGCCGTTGGTCACCTGCTCGAGGATCACCGAGCGCTCGCCGTCGGCCACGTCGCTGGCGATCTCCACGCCGCGGTTCATCGGCCCTGGGTGCATGACGACGGCGTCGGCTTTCGCCAGGCGCAGGCGCTCGCGCGTGAGCGCGAAGAGCTTGAAGTACTCCTTCACCGTGGGAAACAGCGGCCGCGACATGCGCTCGAGCTGGGCGCGGAGCATCATCACCACGTCGGCGCCCTCGAGCGCCTCCTCGATCGAGTAGAAGAAGGGGACCTCGAAGGCGGCGACGCCCACCGGCATCATCGTGCGCGGCCCGGCGAGCACCACCTCGGCGCCCAGCTTCTTGAGCAGGTGGAGGTTGCTGCGCAGCACGCGGCTGTGCTCGAGGTCGCCGACGATCGCCACCTTGAGCCCCTCGATGCGCCCCTTCCGCTGGCGGATGGTGAAGGCGTCGAGCAGC
>Ga0075421_100000256_pt1 | contig 51587 bp, 42 predicted proteins | sample SoiMetdeltSBSDD5_FD_75292 | JGI IMG/M metagenome (GOLD analysis project Ga0075421, IMG submission 75292) | Bulk soil microbial communities from a Populus tree surrounding site in Tennessee, USA - Soil MetaG P. deltoides SBSDD5 | ecosystem: Environmental > Terrestrial > Soil > Tree plantation... | reverse complement strand
GACGATAGCGAACCCGTGCAGGTTGGTGATCTGCGCGAACATGCGCTTGGTCGAACCGTCAGGGTTGGTCTCGAAACAGATCGGCCGGACGCCGCCTTCGAAATGGATCGACCAGACCGGCCGCTCGAGCTCGGTATCAATGACGGTCGCCACCGAGCCGCCGGTGGAGCCGGCCACCACGAACTTGCTGTCGGGCGTGATGAACGTGTTGTGCACGCCGCCGAGGATCCGGATGGTCTTCGTCCGCTCCTGGGTCACGGTGTCGATGACGTCGACGCCGCCCTGCGCGCCGGTGATGGCGACATACGCGCGGCGGCCGTCCTTGCGAATCGCGATGTTGTTCGGGTGGCCGCTGAGCGGGATCCGCTTGGTGACGCGCATGGTTTTCGTATCGACGACGTCCACCGTGCTCAGCGATTCGTCGCTCAGATAGAGGCGGCTGCCGTCGGGCGCCGCGGCGGCGCCGTGAACGACTTCCACCTCGGGAATCTCGGCCACAATCCGGTCGGTCGACGGGTCGATCAGCATCACGCTGTCGCCGGCGGAATTCGTCTGCACGATCAGCGCCCTGCCGTTTTGCGCGGCCAGGGGCGCCACCAGCAGCCCCGCCAGGCTGAGAAGTGCGATTGAGAGCTTCATCGTCTGGAGCCTCCCTGCTACGCCTGAAACCATAGATCTGAACCCCGGCGCTGACAAGTGCTAACATCCCGATTCCTGAAACCACGCTTTACGGTGCCGCAAACGACGTCTTACCGCGATGGAGAACTCACATGCGCATCCGACCTTGTGTGCTCTCGGTTTCCCTGCTGGCCGTCGGGATTAGCGGGGTGATTAGCGGGGTGATTGGTGGGGTAAGTGCCGCCGCTGAGGCCCCCGCGATGCAGGCGGCACGCGATATCAAACCGACGCGGGATATCAAGGTGATCTCGAGCGCCGGCGCGCGCGCGATGGCCGACGCCTGCACCGCATGGGGCGAACAGAACAAGCAGGTGCTGGCGATGGCCATCCTCGACTGGGGCGGCAACCTGATTGAGTCTCACGCGATGGAAGGGGCGGCGGCCAATGCGATCGATACGGCGCTGTTGAAGGCGAAATCAGCGCTGCGCTGGCGCCGCGCCACGTCGGAAACCAACCGGATCGTGCGGACGGGTGAAAACCTGGCGCCGACCTTCATGAACGACTTCCCGCAGCCGGGCGCGCTGCCGATCATGGTCGACGGCCAGATCATTGGCGCCATGGGCGTGTCGGGCGCCGACGGCGAGAAATGCGCGCAGGCGGCGATCGACGCGGTGTTCAAGAAACAAACACCGGCGGCGTCACGTTAGCGTCGGCGGCTACTGGTCCGCCGGGTCGCCGAAAGCTGTGCTGTGCCTGAGCTGTGGTCGTCTGCCGTGGCCCGGCTCGGCATAGGAGCGGCGGACTTTAACCCGGCGGGGGCGACAAGCCGGTGAATCGCCGCGAGCAGTTCCCTGTGATCGAACGGTTTTTCGAATACCACGTCAGCAACGATTGGTGCCCTCTCAGACGCTCCTGTCATGACGATGGTCGGGATCGTTCTGAGCGACCGGTCGGTGCGAATGTGATTCAGCAGATCGAATCCGCTGATGCGAGGCAACATCAAATCGATCAGAATCAGGTGAGGTCGAACCCCGCGTTCCAGCAGGTCCATCGCCTGCTGTCCCTGGCTCGCGGCGACGATAGAGAATCCTTCGTCGACCAGAACCGAGAACAGAAAGGCCACCAAGTCTGCGTCGTCGTCGACAATGAGAATGCAGGGCCTGTCAGGCGGGTCGCACGACTCAATTGCCATGGAGGCTGAAAGATTACATCCATCCCTGAAACGCTGCTAATGAGCTTCGGCACACCGGGTCCCCGGTCAGGGCTTTTCGCCAGGCGCTTTCGGTTCCGGCACTGTTCGTGGCGCTTTCGGCGATTCCTCCGGTGCCTTGCCCGCTGTGCGGACCGACATGATGCGGTTCAGCGTGTCGAACCAGAACGGTGCGCCCATGGAAACCGCCAGGATGGTGAGCAGCCAGCCGATGGAATGTCGATTGGCTGCCTGGAGCCATCGCTGTACCCCGCCAGACGCCCAGATCGGTCCCGGCCAGTCGTCGCCGGTGTCGCTGATCAGCCGCAGCGAGGCGTTGCTCTCGGCCGCAGCCACGGGATCGTCCCATCCAATCGGCAACTGCAGCTCGGCGAGGTCTGCGATCGCGGCTTCATATCGCGCTGCGTCGGCCGCCGTCGCCACGGGGGCGGCGTCGGGCCGCGGCTCTGTCGCGACGTAGCCTTCGGCCCGCTCGACGAGCGCCTGCCGAAGCGCAGGGTCTCGCCAGAGCGTCTTCGCAATGACGAGAGTGTCGGCGTTGGTCCCGATGGTCACGACGGCTGCCCATATCAGCAGCAGCATCTGAGTGCGCCGTTTGTACCAGCCGGAGACGCGTTCCATCGAATCGTTGAACCAGGTCTCGACGTTGGCGCGAAACTGATCCGGATCGTTCTTGGCTTCTTTCCAGAGCAGCGCCAGCACTCGATCGATCGAGCGGTTGCCCTCGGGGGCCTGATGCTTCTCCGGGGTGTTCTGCAGCGTGTCGAGCAGCGCCATGGCAAACGTACGCGACGGCACGTACGACGGGCCACGACCAACAAAGCGGCGCAGTGCCGGCACCCGTGACACGATGCCGCGAGGTGATGTCAGGCTCTGGATCAGCGGATGGTCGTACAGCTTGTCGGCGAGCTGCGCGTCATCGAGCAGCGTCGAGATTCCCTTGTGGAGCATCCAGGCACGGCGCCGGAACCAGGCGGCGGACATCTCGTTTGCGGTCGTCACCGCCAGGCTCAGGACGAGATAGCCGAAAAACAGCCCGATGGCGACGTCAAGGATATCGATGCCGAACATGACGCTAGAGCGCGTCCTTCTGGATGCGGTTCACCATGGGTGCGCAATAGTGCCAGAAAATGCTGCGTCAATCGAGCGCGACGCGGCTGCGACGAGGAAAGCGGGCGCCAGCTCCGATCAGAACAGAACGGCGACGTCGAGGATGACGTGCGTGCGGTCGTCGAAGATCACCGCGTGGCCGTCCACCACGCCCCTGCGGTATCCGACGGGCAGCGTGGCGATTTGGCGCTCGATCGCAACCGGAAACGGTTCGAACCGTTTCTGCCATCCGGGTGGAAGCTGGCCGGTTCGCGCAAGCTTCTTCTGCAGGCCGGGCGGAAGATTCCGATACCGCGGTGCGTAATACTCCCTGATGATCTGCGCGTCGTGCGTGCCGAAAGCGATGTGCACCGATCCGGAGACGCGCTCGACGCTGGGTTCAACCCTCTTTCCCCGTCCCTGCGATTCGACGACGGCGCCGGCCATCAGCATCGCGACGACGAGAACGCACAATCCGCGTTTCATGGTTCCTCCCGCTTGGCAGCAGAAGGGCGGCGTCGCAAGCCGCGGGCCGTTGCGATTCAGCGCAGCACGGTGTGGCCGTGCTGCGCATCAGGGCATGTTGTGCCGTGAGAGACTTTCCAGAATGTCGGCCGAACCGCGAAAGATGTAACCGCTCGCTACTGGGCTTCGCTGACCCTGTACTGCGGCCGCGGATACACACCGAGCCCGTGATACGACCCCGAGTAGACGGTCTCCGTGTAGCGAATACGCTTCCCGTCTTTGTCGAGATACCCCATCGAGTGGGTGAAGAGACCCGGCTCTGGGTAGGTCTCCGGGGAGACGGCCTCGAGGACGAACAGCTTCCGGTCGTGCATCGCCACGTACACGAGCGTCCGCATCCCGCCGCCCTTCAACTGCAGGTGATAACCCTCGACCATGTCCTGCCAGTCCCATGCGTAGTCGGTCACGTCGTACGCCGGGTTCTTCAGGTACTTCGCCACCGCGTACGCAATGGCGCCGCGCTCGTCCTGCTTCCAGTAGGCGGGTCCGATGGTCTCGCCGCCGTCGCGGCATTGTGCGTTCCCTGGAGGGCAGGTCTTGTTCCGGGCGATTCCCTGTTCTTCGAGCGGCCGGTAATCCACGACTGTCACCGAGAAGCGTTCCCGCCCTTTCTCCGCGCTGTAGACGCGCCCCGGAAGCGTGTAGCCGAGCTGCGATCGCCACGTGATCTCCGCGATCTTCGGCTGGCCCGGGAAATTCACGGTGAAGCTGTCCTGCTGGTTGACGTACACATCCCACTCCTGTGCCGCAGCCACGCCAGGCATCGTCAACAGAAGCGCAAAAAGAATCACAGCAATATGCATAGGAGGACCTCCGCTATATATGCGTCAGCATCTTACCGGGGGGACGACCCCAGTGCCAGCCGCTGCTCCAGACGGATCTGTGCCGCCCGTGCGCACCCTTCCGTCACCTTGAAATAGCGCTGCACCCACTCGGTGCCAATCTCGTACGGATGCGCGCCGCTGGCGCGCCCCGCGAGCATCATGTTCTTCCGGTATGCGTTGTCGAACTCCGAATGGTTGGAGATCAGGACCGTGGCGCCGGTGGCGGCCGCCCTCTCCGCAAGCTTCCGTTGTGAGTCGATGTAGATCTGAAAATTCTGAATGCCCGGGTTCGGCGTGTTGTTCACGAAATTGAAGGCAGTGCCTCCCGAGTACACGACATTCACCGTGCGCCCGCGGTCGAGCACGGGGAACGTGAACGACAGAGTGCCGGGCGTGTGTCCGGGCGTCGTCCAGGTTGTCACGGTTGTCCCGCCGAGCGTGACTTTCATGCCGTCGGTGGCGACGATATCCCGCTTTGGCGCCATCATCCTGAAACGGTTCGGATACTTTTCGACCGAGTCCCAATCAGGTCCGCCCATGACGACCCGAGCGCCATACCGCTTCTGAAGCATCTCGGCCCCGCCGATATGGTCGGCGTGTGCGTGCGCGATGAGCACGTACTTGATGTTCCGGGGATCGAGCCCGACCTTTTTCATCCCGCCGACAATCAACTCCTCGGAGTTGTACGGAAAGATCGTGTCGAGCAGAATGATCCCGTCGGTCGTCGTCAACGCCCACGACGAGTGGACTTTGCCGCCCACGAAATACAGGTTGTCGAAGACCTTCGCGGGCTCGGCGTGCCAGCTGACCCGCGGGGGCGCCTTGGATGGATCCGTTACGTACTCCGGAACGACGTCGGACGTGTTCTCGCCGCCGCTCTGAGGCAGCAGGCAGGTGCGCACAAGCGTTCCCAGGTGCTCGAACTCGGCAGCGTCTTTCGCCATCTGCACCGCTGCCCGGTACTCGGCATCGAAGTCTCGCCGCGGCGGGGCTTGCGCGCTGAGAAGCACCGCCCACATGGACGCACTCAATGCGGTCACGAACAGTCGCCAATGCCAAGTCATGAGTCCTCCTCTGACTAGCGGAGTATAGAGGGATCGGGCTAAGATGCGCGCCTTAGCGTACTCGACTCTACAGGGAGGACTTCCTATGCCTATCGTCCGCGGAGTGCTCGCCATCGTACCGTTCGCCTTGATACTCGGAGTGTCGGTCGGTCTCGCGCAGCAGGCCCCGCAGCAGCCGCCGCCACCCATGTCCTTCTTCGTTACGAGCGTCGCGAAGGGCGACGGCGGCAATTACGGTGGCTTAGCCGGCGCCGACGCGCATTGCCAGATGCTGGCGCAGGCCGCCGGCCGGGGCAACGTGAAGTGGGTCGCCTATCTCAGCACCCAAGGTCCTGGAGCCGTGAACGCGCGCGATCGCATCGGACAGGGGCCGTGGCACAACGCCCGCGGTGCGATGATCGCGGCCAATCTTGCCGAACTGCACGGCGACACGCTGGAGGTCGCGCGGATGGGCAACCGCATCAACAAGAACAATGCGATCACTGAAAAGGGCGGCGCCGTCAAAGGCGTCGGCGACCAGCCGAACGAGCACGACATCCTGACGGGGTCGATGCCGGACGGCCGCGCCTACACCGACAACATGGACCACACCTGCAGCAACTACACCAGCAACGTCGACGGCAAGGGCAACGTGCAGGTCGGCCATCACGACAAGATCGGCAACACCAACGGTTCCTGGAATTCCGCGCATGCCAGCCGCGGCTGCAGCCAGGCCAGCCTGCCGCCGAGCGGCGGCGCAGGCTACCTGTACTGCTTTGCGCCCGGCAACTGAACCAGCGGCCGCCCCAGGTGATGCAGGTTGTCACCCGTGAGATTCACAGCCCTCTCGGTGCGCTGATCGCCGGGGCTTCCTCCGACGGGATCTGCCTGCTGGAGTTTCCCGAACCCGACCGGCTCGAGCCGCAGCTGGCCGCGATCCGGCAGCGGCTCGGATGCGTCATCGAGCAGGGCGACAGTCCGCATCTGAAGAAGCTGCAGCGTGAGCTGGCGGCCTATTTCGCCGGCACGCTGAAGATGTTCACCGTGCCCCTGGTGATGCGAGGAACGCCGTTTCAGGAGCGGGTGTGGTCGGAGCTGCGACGAATTCCCTACGGTGAGACGCGCTCGTACGAAGACCTGGCGCGCACCATCGGCGCGCCGGGCGCTCCCCGCGCGGTTGGACACGCCAACGGGATGAACCCCGTGGCGATCGTCGTCCCCTGCCACCGCGTCATCAACAAGAACGGCAGGCTGGGCGGATACGGCGGGCAGCTGTGGCGCAAGCAGTCGTTGCTGCGCCTCGAAAACCCCCGGTTGTTCTAGCGCGCGTCCGGGACGAGCAGGCGGATCGTGCCGTCGTGCTTGTTGAGAAGCAACACCTGTCCGTCCGGACCGGCGCCGAAGCGCAGATCGGCGCGCGTCGTCGGCGTCTTCCCCTGCTTGGCGTTCTTTTCCTGGATCACTTTCAGGAACGTCTTCGCCTCGCCGCCGTCGTTCAGCAGGATCCGGCGGATGGCATCCTGTCCGCCGCTCGGCAGCTTGTCGGCCTGGAGATAAAAAATTTCGCCGCTCGGAAAGTCGCCGAAGAGCAGCAGGTTCGTCAGCTGCGCAATCGCGCCGCTGCGGTAAACGTGTACACCGGTCACGGCCGACTGCGTCTGCAGCAGCGGATCGAGCTGGCCATACTCCGCAATCGGATACGTGACGGTTGGATCGCTGCGTCGCCTGTTGAGATCCACGGCCTGGCGGCTGATGAACCCGAAACTTCCCTCCCACTTGTTCCAGCCCAGATTGCCGCCGATCGGCACCATGCTCAGCTCTTCGACGATGTCCTGGCCGATGTCGGCGAGGAACAGATTCCCGTTGCGCGGATCCCAGCCGAATCTCTGGGGATTGCGCACCCCGTAGGCGTAGATTTCGCCGAGTGCACCGGGGTGCCCGACGAAAGGATTCCCGGCGGGAATGCCGTACTTGCCGTTGCGGCTGTTCTTCCCCAGCGGATCGATCCGCAGGACCTTGCCGAAGATGGAACTGAGGTTCTGCGCGAGGCCGAGCGGATCGCCACCGCTGCCGCCGTCGGCAACGCCGACGTACAGCAGGCCGAAATCAGGAGCGCCGGACCTCGCGAGCGTATTGAAGGCGATGTGGCCGGCATTGTGATTGGCGAAGGGCTGCTCGAGGCGCAACATCTCCCGAGGCGGCCCGCCGTCGTAGGTCGCCGCCGCCGCGTTCTTCGCCGTCCATTCGAGCATCACCGTGTCGTGGGTGTTCATTCCGCCGCCCGGCACGTAGTCGGGCATCGGCGTGGTGTTCGTCGTATCGGTCCACGTGTAGAACTTGCCGTAGCCGGGAGTGCCGGCCTGCCCGAACTCCGGGTGGACCGTGAAGCTCTGGAACCCGCGCTCGCGGCCGTTGAACTGGACGCTGACCCCCCACTTCGGCGCGTTGATGTCGACGTACGGCGTGACCGTCTTGCCGTCGTAGCTCACCGTATACAGCGGACCGCGCATCGTGTTGACGAACATCCGCTTCGTCCCGGGCTCGTCGACTAGGTTCATCATCCGCGGCGCTTCTCCCTCGATGTCGGGAATCGTCGCGAACTCGACAAACCGAACCCGGATCACGCCGTCGGCCGCCGGAATCGGGTTCGGAAACGGATCGGTGGGGGCCTGGGCCAGCGCGCCCGACGCTATCAAAAGCGCGGCTGCTGTTCCGCGTATCATCCCTACGTTCAGCCTGCTTCGCCCCGCCGTCGCCGAAGGCTTCGGCGAGGCAGGCTCAGATGGCTCACACGGCTTATTTGGCATATTTGCGGATTATGTCCTGATTCCAGTCGAGCCCGGCGCCCGGCCGGTCGGACGGCACAGCCATCCCGTTGACGATTTGCAGCGGCTCCGCGAGCAGGGGATTCATCCAGTCCACGTACTCCAGCCAGTGCGCCGTTGGCGTCGCCGCCAGCAGGTGCGCGCTCACTTCGGGATACAGATGCGACGACATCGGCAGCCCCGCCTCGGCCGCCAGGGTGCTTGCCCGCTGCCAGCCGGTGACGCCGCCGATGCGCTCGAGGTCCGGCATCACGAGATCGCATGCGCGCGCATCGAGCGCCTTCTGCATGTCGTAGACCTGCGAAAAGTTCTCACCAATCTGCACTGGCGTGATTAGGGCCCGGGTGAGCGCGGCGCAGCCGGCGAAATCATCGTGGCGGATCGGCTCTTCGATCCATAACAGGCCTTCCTCGTCCAGCGCACGTCCCCGCCGCAGCGCCTCGTCAACCGACAGCGCCTGGTTGTAATCGGCCATGATCGCGACATCGGCCGGGATCCGCTTCCGCACCGCGTGCACGGCCGCCACGTCCTCTTCGAGTGTCGGGTAGCCGAGCCGAAGTTTCAGCGCTCTGAAGCCTCCCGCCAGCAATCGGTCGGCTTCGTCTGCCAGCGCGGGAGGCGGCATCAATCCAAGTCCATTGCTGTTATAGGCGGGAATCGGGCGCGGCTCGGCACCGAGCAGGCGCGCGAGCGGCTGGCCCGCGGCGCGCGCCAGCGCGTCCCACCCCGCGGCGTCGACCAGCGACATGGCCATGCGAACGATTCCCTCGACGCCGATCAGCGTGTGACGCTTCGAGAGCGCCGCCCACAGATCGGACGGCGCGACCGGCTGACCTTTCACCGCATCCAGAATGTCGTCGAGAAACCCCGCGATCGCCGGGGCCGCCGCCGCGCGGTAACAGAACTGATACGCGCGGCCGGTGATGCCTTCGCTGGTCTCGAGATCGACCAGCAGCAGCGGTGCCTCGCGGACGGCCGCAGCGCTCGTACCGAGGACGAAACGCAGCGGAACGCTGACCGGGGTGCTGCGAATTGCGCGAATCGTGAGACGCGGAAGCGTCACGGAGAGGGGGTTTTTGCGCGGCCGCCGGCATGGAGGGCGAGGACGTCCCACACCGCCCGATTGACCGGCGTCGGGACGCCGACCTGCGCGCCCAGTTCGACGACGCCGCCAGACAGCCATCGAACTTCGAGCGGGTTGCCGCTGTTCAGGTCGTGGTGCATCGAAGACGTCATATCGACCGCCATGGTGTCGACGAATGCCAGCCGCTGATCGGCGTAATCGTCGGGCAGATTGACGCCCTGCGCGCGGCCCACCGCGACCGTTTCCTTCATCAGATCGTGGAGGAATGCCCTGGTCTGGGCGTTCTCCCGGATCGGCCCGATCGTCGACCGCATCGTCGTCGTCGATCCTGACAGGCCGACGAGAAAGACATACTTTTCCCAGAGCGTCCGGCGGATATCCTCTGAAATCTCCGCCTTGATGCCGGCCTCGAGCAAGGCGGCGTGCAGCGCCACGACTCGCTCGGATCGTGTGCCGTCGTACTCGCCAACGATCACGCGCTGCATCGTCCCTGTCTGATGAATCACTCCGGGACGCGAAATATGCGTCGCCACGTACCCGACGCCGCCCATGACCGCGGCATCACCAAACGCCCGCCGCAGAACGTCGTCCTTGATCACCCCGTTCTGAAACGAGACGACGGCCGTCTTCGGACCGACCACCGGCTTGACGAATTTCGCCGCCCGTTCCGTGTCCCACAGCTTCACCGCCATCACCAGCACGTCGACGACGCCGAGCGAGGCCGGATCGTCGGTCGCGGTAACGCGCGGCACGTGGATGTTGCCTTGCGGCTCGTTCTCGATGGTGAGGCCGTGTTGACGCAGGGCCTTCAAATGTTCGCCGCGCGCGATGAAGGAGACGTCGTACCCGGCGTTGGCGAGGCGGCCGCCGTAAAACCCGCCGACACCGCCGGCGCCCATGAACGCTATTTTCATCAGCTATCGCGCCACCCGCGACGCTTCAACGACGCGCGAAGCGCCTGCGTGCGCGCGAACATCCGTGGCTGAAGCTCGCAGGGTTCGTTGAGGATGACGGCTGTGGGAGATTCCACGCGGAGCTGGAATCCGTCGTTATGACGGTAGACGGTGCAGCGGAGACGTTCGTCGTTCCAGGCGAGCTGCCACAGAGTTGCAATCGGACGCGTATCAGCCTTAGTCACGGAGTGTCAGAACGCGTAATCGATGCCCACCACTGTGGTGAGACGGCTGCGAAGACCGGATTTTGTGAGGGGAAACAGCACGTTGCCGGAGACAAGCAGGTTGCCCGCGACGTTGACCTTGGCCCCGGCGGCGCCGAGCAGCAGCGTGAGATCGCCGCGCCGGGGTTCGAACTCCTCGAGCGACACCGAAGACGTCGGAAACGAAAGTATTCCAAGCTCGACTACCTGCTGAGGCGTAAGAAATCCCGTCCCCGGTAATTTGTAGGGATCTGAATACTCGAATGTCTTGCTGACGAGATCGAGGCGCCCGGTCCCGCGCAGTGTCCGGCCGATGACGTCCCCGATCATGGTGAGCCGCGGATTGGCGACGAACTCGACCCCTCCCGAGTAATTGATTTCATTGGGAAGCTCGGTGGACGTGAGCCCGGCGAGTGTGCCGGCCACGTCTCCTTCGGCCACGGTATAACCAAAGTTGACATGCTGGCCTAACCGTCCACGTTCCGTGGAGGCTACCAGCATGAATTTCGCCTGGGCCCCGCCGGCTCCCAGCAGTTCGTGTTCGTCGCCGGTCGGCAGCCGAACGTCCACAGCCCCTGCCAGCCCTCCGCCCGCCGCGCGCAGGAAGTGATACTTGGTTCGAAGCACGATGTCGCCGAGTCCGCTGGCCTGCCCTGAGTGACCTACGGTCTCGGTCGCATTGGGGTTGCCGTATTCGAAGGTATGCGTGTCCGGCGCGCACGTCGCCGGCGTCGGCACCGGTACGACCCTGGGCGTCGAGCAGGTCACCAGGCGAACGACGAGCGCTTCCACCTGGGCATCCAGATTCACTCGAACAAAAGGAGCGGCAACACCGATGTCCAGACGATCGGTGACGCCGTAATTCGCGAATACCGCGGTGGTATGCGTCGTCGCCTTGAGCGACAGGGACACTTCGATGATGTCGCCCTCGAACGGCACGGTCAGGCGGGTGCCGTTGGGCTGCAGGAAGAACTCGGAGTACGGAGGGTTGGGCAGGAGATTGAACGTGCAGCAGTCCTGATGACGCAGATAGAACTTGATCGAACCGTCGTCGAGATTCTGCCCCTCGAAGGTGTCGTACGACGTGTGCTGGTAGTTGAACCCGGCGCTGAACTTCCCACGGCCGATGGTGAGCGCGCGTTCGGCAAACGATGGACCGAAGCTGCTGCTGCCGCGCCGGAACGTCCCGACCGCTTCGTCGAATACGTAGGTCATCCCGCCGCTCGACGAACCGAGGGGGAACGTCGAGAACTGAGTGGCCATCTGCGTGTTGAAGCCGTCGACGATGCCGACGACGGGATTATTCAAGTCGTTCGAGAGCGGACTGAAGTGTGCAACGTGAGAGGGTCCCACCAGGCCTGGCAGCAAAATGATGTCGCGAAGAATGAGCTTCGGCAGCACCTGGGCCAGCGGGAGATCCTGTGCGCGCGCGGACTGAGGCATCGCCGACAGACTAAGGATCGCGACACCAGCTGTAGCGACTGCTCGCGCGGAAATGTGCCGAACGTGCATGGAGTGCGCGCATTATAATCCCGAAAAGTCTCATGCCTTTCTCTTCCGGGGCCCGTCTCGGCGCGTACGAAATCATCGGACCGCTGGGCGCCGGCGGCATGGGTGAGGTGTACCGAGCGCTCGACAGCTCGCTCGGCCGCGAAGTGGCCATCAAGGTGCTGCCCGAGGCGGTCGCTCACCACCCGGAACGCCTGGCCCGCTTCGAGCGCGAGGCGCGGCTGCTCGCATCCCTGAGCCATCCGAACATCGCCGTCATTCATGGTCTCGAGCGATCGGCCGGCAGTTGCTACCTGGTGATGGAGCTGGTGAAGGGTGAGACACTCGCCGAGCGGAGCGGCCGCGGCGTTATTCCGCTCCAGGAAACGCTGGCCATCTTCAAGCAGATCGCCGAAGGACTCGAGGCGGCGCACGGTCAGTCCATCATTCATCGAGACCTGAAGCCGGCGAACATCATGGTCACGCCGAAAGGGACGGCGAAGATCCTCGATTTCGGTCTGGCCAAGGTGGTATCGCCCGAAGACAGCGGCTTCCTGAGCCAGTCACCTACCCTGAGCAGCTCGCCGACGATGGCCGGGATCGTCATGGGAACAGCGGCCTACATGAGCCCCGAGCAGGCCCGTGGGGATCCGGTCGATCGGCGCACTGACATCTGGGCCTTTGGATGTCTGCTGTTCGAAGCTGTTGCCGGCCAGCGCGCGTTTCCCGGTCGCACGACCTCCGACACGATTGCCGCGGTCCTCAGGGAAGATCCGGAATGGTCCAAGGTGGCCCCGATTGCACCGCTGAAGTTGCAGCTCCTCATGCGGCGCTGTCTTCAGAAGAACCCTCATGTGAGGCTGCACGACATCGCCGACGCCCGCATCGAGATCGACGACATCTCGCGCGAGCCGCTGACACCCGCCGTGGACACCGGGTCGATCGACGGCACCCGCCTTATCCGGGCGACACCGCGAACGATGTGGGCCCTCGCTGCAGCGGCCGCGGTGCTCGTCGGGCTCGGCGCCCTTGCCGGTGTCACGTGGTGGGCAGCCCGTGTGCCGGCATCGAGTGCGTCACTGGCGCGCGTGATGATCACGCTTCCGTCGCCACAGGCGCTCGAGAAAGGGCGATTCCCACCGGTGGCGCTCTCGCCGGATGGCGCGCTTCTCGTCTACGCTGCCGCAACAGCCGGCGGACGGACGAATTTATTCCTGCGTCCGCTCGATGAGCTGTCCGCGCGCCCTATACCCGCGACCGAGGGGGCGAGCACGCCGTTCTTCTCGCCCGATGGCCGTTGGCTCGCCTTCTACGCTGACGGCCTCCTGAAGAAAGTGTCGGTCGCCGGCGGCGTACCTCTGACTATTTGCGACGCGCCGCCGGTATGGAGTGCGACCTGGGGCGAGAACGATCGCATCGTCTTCGCGACGACGCTGCCGTCCTCCGGGCTGTGGGAGGTATCCGCGGACGGTGGTGCACCAGCTCAACTCACGACACCCAGACCGGACGAGGCACAACACGGCTACCCGCAGCTGCTCCCCGGCGGAATGCAGATGCTGTTCAGTGTCCGGCGCGGGAATGCGTGGCACCTCGCGCTGCTCGACCTCGCCAGCCGCCAATGGGAGGTGCTGGGCAACGGGCGCGTCATCGGCGAAGGCGCTCAGTATCTTCCGACCGGGCATCTGGTTTATACGCAGTCTGGCGGACTGGTGGCAACGCCATTCGATCCCTCGAGTGGCACGCTCGACCAGCCTCCTGTCCCGCTCCTCGAGCGTCTCGAGACCTCCCGGTTCGGCGGCGCCTATTTCGCCGTCGCACCAAGGTCAGGAACGCTCGTCTACGTGCCGGCGGGCACCACAGTGGCGGATCGCACGCTGACCCGAATCGATCGTGACGGCCGTGTCGCGCCCGCGATCGAGACGCGCGGCGGGTACGAATATCCGGCACTTTCTCCGGACGGACGACGGGTGGCGGTGACAATCGCGACCGAGACCGGTAGCGACATCTGGATTGTCGATCTCGACCGCGGCACGCGGACTCGATTCACCGCCGATGGCACCAGCGCGTTTCCCGTCTGGGGGCCGGATGGATCGCGGGTCGCATTTCAATCGACAGCTCCCGGACTGAGGAACCTGTTCTGGAAGCCGCTCGATGGGACGAGCGACGCGCAGCCGTTCCTGAGCGCGGATTCGGCAGCCACGCCGACCTGGCCGAACATCGGCGCGGACCTGCTCCCAGGTACGCTGCCGACGCTGTCGGGGGCCGGTCCGCAGTTTCCAACCTCGTGGTCGCCGGATGGTTCAACCCTGGCGTTTCACGAGCGCAAGCCCAGCGGCGAGCGGGACATCTGGGTCGTCACGGCAGGCAGCGATCCGGTGCCGTTCCTGCTTACGCCCTTCGACGAGCGGTCGCCTCGATTCTCGCCGGACGGCAAATGGCTCGCGTACGTGTCGGATGAATCGGGGCGCAACGACGTCTACGTTCAACCATTTCCCGGGCCCGGGCCGAAGTGGCTGGTATCGACCGACGGAGGAGTCGATCCGGTGTGGTCGAAGGACAGCCGCGAGTTGTTCTACCGCCGGGACGACCAGATGATGGCGGTCTCGGTCGCACCGACGGGCGAGTTCTCGGCGGGCCGTCCGCGGCGGCTGTTCGAAATGCGCTTTGACGCCGGCGACAACGGGCCGAACTATGACGTGTCACGCGACGGCTCCTGGTTCCTGATGCCACGGAGCGAGCAGGCAGCCGCGGCCGGCGAACTGCATCTCGTGCTCGACTGGTTCAACGAGGTCGCGGCCCGGGCCCGCCCGGAAAGCGCAAACCGCGCAGGCAGCACGAGTCCCCGGTTCACGAGCTTCTGGGCAGCGCTCTTTCCCTCCCTCCTTGCCGCTGGCCAGCCACAGGCGTCTCCTGCCCCCGCGGAAGCCGGCGTCCGCGACGTGCTCCAGCGGTACTCGGCCGCGCTGGAGAGCCTCGACGCGAACGCCGTAAAGAAGGTGCAGCCATCGATACCCACCGACAACCTCGCCAGAGCATTCAAGGACATGCGCGAACTGAAGGTGGCGATCGACGCCGTGCGCGTGCTGTCCATCGATGGGACGACGGCCCGCGTCAGCTGCCGGGTGACGCAGACTCTCACGCCGCGAGTGGGATCGAGGCAAACGACGACCGTCACCCGGGTGATGCGGCTGCGGCGCGTGGTCGACTCGGGTGCTGCGGAGCTGTGGGTCATTGATGGGTTCGAGAGGTAGCAGTGGGTAATCTCGAAACGCTTGTTTTCGGGCCGATACAGCCCAAATTGGCGTGGCAATCCTCTTGCAACTTCACGCGGCAGAGCGCGTGATGTCAGAGTCCAGCCGATACGCTGCCGCTATCGAAACAGATTCCCCGTCTGGCGATCCCGACCGTGGCAACGTCGTGCCGACGCGCCGCACACTGGACGGCTTCGCCCTCGAAACCGGTTGCACCGAAGGCGTGGCACTGCAATCGTTCGAGGCCGGTACTGTCCTCAAGGTCATCACCCGAAACTCCACCTATCGTGTGGTTGTAGTGGATCCTGTCCAGCAGCGCGTGCTCGTGACCGGTGGTCGACTGTTCACGGAGCGTACCGAGGTGCGTCTCGAAGGTGCGACCGCGGGTGGCAGTGTGCTGAAGATCGGGTGGATTGGCACCGGTCTCCGGGTCGAGATGTCGGTGGGCCGGCAACGGATCACGACCTCGTGCGTACAGTCCGTCACAATTGAGAACGTCCCGCCGCGGCGCTGCTCGCTCCTGACCTCGTGATACAGTTCCCGCCTCGCTGAGCGATCAACGGACTTCGCACGTCGATGCGCGTGATTGGCCTCTTCCTGATCGTACTTGTGGCCGCTGTTGATGTACGGGCACAGACCGGCCAGCCTCGCCATCTGGCCGAGATCCTTCCGAGTCTGGTCCTGCAGGACGTCACGCTGCCGCGGCCCGCCGTGGACGGCGTGTCTCACGAAATTCATTTCAGCCCGATCGAGAGCGACGAGTTGAACAACCCGGCGGTCGGCATTGTCCGCAGCTTCAACAAGCTGATGATGGTGCAGCTCTCGTCGTTTCCGCTGGGATCCTCTGCGGGAGGATTCACCTACAGCTTTGACGAAGCCCTGGGCACGTTTCGTCGGACCAGCAGCAGCTTTGGTCCGTCGTTTGCCGAGCGCGCAACGACGATCGGCCGCGGCAAGCTCAGCGCGGGTGTCACGTATCAGCACTCGCAGTACAACACGTTTGAAGGCCAGCAGCTGGATGATGGCTCCATCAAGTTCTACCTGCTTCACGAGGAATGCTGCACGGCCAGCGGTGGCGGCGGCGGCGGCGGAGGAGGTGGGGGTGGTGGAACGGGACCCATCCAGCAACCCAACGGCACGCGTCTCAATCCCGCCTTCGAAGGCGATCAGATTGAGGCGGCGTTGTCGATGAAAGCGACGACCGACACCGTGGCGTTCCTCGCCAACTATGGGCTGACGAATCGATGGGACGCTGGTCTCGTCGTGCCGCTCGTCCGGGTTGATCTGGATGCCAGCGTTGACGCGACGATTCTTCGCCACGCGACCGCTCTGAACCCGTTGACGCACACGTTCGAATTTGGAAATCCACAGGCGACCAGAAAAACCTTCACCCATCGCGGCACGGCAACCGGTCTTGGTGACGTGTTGCTGCGCACGAAATACCAGATCGCGACGGTCGCCGGGGTCGGACTGAGTGGCGCGGTCGATCTACGGCTACCGACCGGCGATAAGCGGGATCTCCTGGGCTCGGGTGCTCAGGCAAAGATGTTCCTGATTGCGTCCGGCGGAACGGATCGATTCATCCAGCATGTCAACGTGGGATATACGAAGGCCACGGACAATGTCGAGAGATTTGGCCTTCTTTCCGAGCTGGGCGGCGATGAACCGGTGCCGGACGAACTGAACTACGCGGCCGGTCTCGAGTTCGTGGCCGGTCCGCGGCTCACACTCATCGGCGACATCGTCGGCCGCACGCTTCGTGATGCGGGCCGGCTCGTGGTGAGCAACAAGTCTGTGGCCTTCCAGGGCCCGACCGCCGTTGAGACGGCCCAGTACGACGAATTCGATCCCCGCCCTGGAAACTTGAGTCTGATGCTGGGGACCGCCGGATTCAAGTTCAACCCGGCTGGCAACTGGCTCGTCTCGGCCAGCCTGCTATTTCCGCTGACCGACGCGGGCCTTCGAAGTCGCGTTACGACCGCGGTCGGACTCGACTACGCGTTCTGACACCTGCTATCGCCGCTCGGCCTTCCGCGTGTTCCGCAGGTTGTGGATCGCCAGGTAGGATCGGAAGATGGCCATGCCCCACAAGCCCGCCGCGGCGACCTTCGGGCTCTTTCGGCCGACGGTCAGGTTCCACGCGCTGAACGCGCCGGCATCCATCATGGCGCCCATCGTGACGAGCGTGCCGGGCGAGGACTGGAACTGGGTGAGCAGCGGATTGACTTCGCGCACCTTGTAGTACTTCAACGCGTGGTAGGTCGACGCCCAGTCGGCGGCCGACGCCACGCTTGCCGCGAAGGTCGGAATCTTCAGCGAATTCTGCGAGCCGTCCTGGGCGGCCGCCACCGCCGGGCACATCGAGACCATGAACAGGACGGCCAGAAGCCGCCGGAGACCCCGGCTGAACTGAAGCATGCCGCCCCTATCGGCATCATCGGTTCGGAACTTTAGGCCTATGCAATCGATAATGTGCGAATGGCTGGCGTCGGGTTTGGTTCAGTGCGTCTCGGGTCCGATGTGCTCTTGGGAACCCATCACCTGCGCGGCGCCCGCGTCGGCATCGTCTGCAATCACGCCTCGGTAGACCACGCCTTCCGTCACGTTGTCGATCGGCTGATCGATGAGCCGGGGGTCGAATTGGCCGCAATTTTCGGCCCCCAGCACGGGTTCCGGTCCGATGTACAGGACAACATGATCGAAACGCCGCACCGGGACGACCCGGCGCGACGAGTGCCGGTGTATTCGCTGTACAGCGATACCCGGGAGCCAACGGCCGAGATGCTGCGGGGCCTTGATGTTCTGGTGATCGACCTACAGGACATCGGGGCGAGGATTTACACGTATATCTATACGATGGCTAACTGCCTGCGTGCCGCGGGGCGCCACGGCGTCCACGTGATTGTCTGCGACCGGCCGAATCCGATTGGCGGCCGCCGGGTCGAGGGGGCGGCTCTCGTGACGGGATTCGAGTCGTTCGTCGGCCAATTCCCGATCCCGATGCGGCACGGGATGACCATCGCCGAGCTCGCGCGGCTGTTCAACGACCACTTCAGCATCGGCGCGACGCTCGAAGTGGTCCCGATGGAACGGTGGGAACGCTCTATGTACTGGGATCAGACGCGCTTGCCATGGGTGATGCCCTCGCCCAACATGCCCACGCTCGATACGGCGATCGTCTATCCAGGGACCGTGCTGTTCGAGGGGTTGACGCTCTCGGAAGGACGCGGCACCACGCGTCCGTTCGAGATTGTCGGCGCGCCGTGGATCGACGCGGACCGATTTGCGGAAGCGATGAACGAGCTGGACCTGCCGGGGGTGTACTTCAGGCCGGCGGTGTTTCAGCCGACATTTCAGAAGCACGCCCAGCAGACCTGCGGCGGGTGCCAGATCCACGTGCTCCAGCGCGACGATTTTCGACCGGTTCTGACGGGCGTCGCCCTCATCCACACGTTCCGCCGGTTCGATCCCAATCGCTTTGCCTGGCGCCCGCCGCCGTATGAGTACGAGCATCACAAGGCGCCAATCGACATCCTGGCGGGGTCTGACGTCCTCCGCAGGCAGATCGAGACCGACACCTCTCTGCAGGCGATCGCGGCGAGCTGGATCGGCGACGAAGCGGAGTTCGACCGGATCCGCCGTCCGTATCTGCTGTACTAGCGTACTGGCGCGTCAGGATCTCGTCTTCGCGATACCGGGCGCCTTCATCTCCTGCGCCGTGGCCGGTTCCAGGTGATGCGTCGTCAGATGCGCCTTCAGCAGCTCGAACGCCGCGTCTGGCGTGTCGGCGCGCTGCAGCAGTTTGAGATCGTGTGCGCCGATCGCTCCCCAGTCGACCATCGGGTCGAGATCGAGGATGCGATCCCAATACTCGGAGCCGTAGAGGATGATCTGAATCTGCTTGGCGAGCTTTTCCGTCTGCATCAGCGTCAGGATCTCGAACATTTCGTCGAGCGTCCCGAAGCCGCCCGGAAAGATCACCAGCGCCTTCGCCAGATACGCGAACCAGAACTTCCGCATGAAGAAATAGTGAAACTCGAAGTGCAGCCCCTGCGTGATGTAGCGGTTGGGCCCCTGCTCGAAGGGCAGCTTGATGTTCAGGCCCACGGTCTTGCCGCCCGCCTCCTTGGCGCCGCGGTTGGCGGCCTCCATGATGCCCGGGCCGCCGCCGGACGTGACGACGAAGCGATGGTGCGGCGAGGCGAGCTCGCGCGACCACGCGGTCAGCAGCTTCGCGAGTTCGCGGGCGTCTTCGTAATACCGCGACCACTCCACGGCTTTCCGCCCGCGGATGATGCTTTCATCGGACTCAGGCGCGGCTGTTCCCGTGAGCCGATGCATCAGCTTTGCAAGCGCCGCCTCGGCATGCTCGCGGCTGTGGATCCGAGCCGAGCCGAAGAACACCACGGTGTCCTGGACGTTCTGCGCGCGGAAGCGGCGCAGCGGTTCCAGATATTCGGCGAGGATGCGAAGAGGCCGGCCTTCCTCGCTGTCGAGGAAATCACGATCGAGATACGCGAGCGGCTGCATTCAGCGATTATCGAGGGACAATGCATTGGCGTCCAAGCCGGACATGCGTGAATTCACCCACAGTCTTGTGATCAAGGCCCCCCCTGCCGCCGTGCTCGACGCGTTTTTCGATGCGGAGGCAATGGCGATCTGGTGGCAGGTCTCGCGCGCGGTGTGCACGCCGCGACCGCTCGGGAGCTATGCGGTCGAGTGGGACCCGACCGACTGGCGGGACGAAGTCCTCGGCCGGCTCGGCGGGGCGTTCCACGGCACGGTGATGGAGTTCCGGCCCGGGCGCGAGTTTTTCGTGGCGGACCTGTACTGGCTGCCGCCGGAAGGAGATCCCATCGGTCCGATGGCGCTCGAAGCGACCTGTCAGACTCAGGGCGATCAGGCGTCGCTGCTTCAGCTGCGCCAGTCCGGGTACGAAGCGTCGAGTCCAAGATGGTCCCGGTACTACGACATCGTGTCGGTGACGTGGGTGTCCGCCCTCGAAGCGCTGAAGAAATATCTGGAGAATCGCTGGGCCTAAAACCGTAAGGGGGTCGGGAGTCATTTTTCGAGGACACCCGTCAGACTGACATGCGGGTGTCCTCGAAAAATGACTCCCGACCCCCTTACAACTTTTGTACTTTCACGAAGTTCGACGGCCCTCGCGCCAGATCGGGCGTGATGCTCACCAGTACGACAACCGATCCAGCCGGCACTGCCCCGCGCGAGACGAGCATCTCGCCAATGCGGCTCGCCGCGGCGGTAACATCCCCGCTCAAATCTGCGAGCACCGGCACTACACCCCACGCCAGCGCCAGGATCCGCGTAATCGCCGGCTGGTCGGTGGCCGCATAGATCGGCATCGGCGGTCTGAGCGCCGACAGCAGCCGGGCCGTCTTGCCGCCGCGCGTGATCGCGACGATGGCGGCGGCGGCGCCGCGGGAGGCGAGAGTGACCGCGGCTTCGCAGATCGCGCGGCCGTGGCCGCCGAGGATGCGCGACGTGTCGATGGATGACGCGACCGCGAGCGGCATCGTCTCGGCATCCGTGATGATCGCGTCCAGCGTCTGTACTACCTTGACGGGGTGGAGGCCGACCGCGGTCTCCCCCGCGAGCATGATGGCGTCCACGCCGCTGTCGACGGCATGCGCGGCGTCGCTGACCTCGGCGCGCGTCGGCCGCGTTTCGGTCCGCATCGATTCGAGCACCTGCGTGGCGACGATGACCGGAATGCCCAGCCCCCGGGCGCGCCTGATCACGTCCTTCTGCACGCGCGGCACGTATTCCAGCGGCAGTTCAAGCCCGAGGTCGCCGCGCGCGACCATGACGGCATCCGCTTCCTGCAGGATGCCGTCGATCTGCAATATCGCTTCTGGACGCTCCAGTTTTGCGACGAGCGGCAGGTTCTGCGCGCCCGCCGCGCGCAGCTGTTCCCGGGCGGCCCTGAGATCGGCGGCGCGCCGCACGAAACTGAGGCCGATGAAATCCACGCCGATCCGGACGCCGAATCGGAGATCATCGATGTCTTTCGCAGTCAGGCTGTCAGCGGGCAGGGCCACCCCGGGCGCGTTGATCCCCTTGTGTTCGCCCAGCGTTCCGCCATCGACGACGACGGTGTCGACAGCATGAGCGCCCGCGTGTTCGACCCGCAGTTCGATCTTGCCGTCGTCGAGCAGCAGCGTGTCGCCAGGACCTACCGCGGTCGCCAACCCTGCAAACGTTGTCGAGACACGACCCGGGCCGCCGACCTCGTTCCCGATGCTGATCTGGAATTTCTCGCCGTCGTGGAGCTCAATCGGCGCGCCGCCCGCGAGCGCGCCCGTACGAATCTTCGGACCCGCCAGGTCCTGCAGCACGGCGACGCATCGGCCCTGTTGCTGCGCCGCCGCACGGATCCGGGTCATGGCGGCTTCGTGTCGTTCGTGCGTGCCGTGGGAGAAGTTCAGGCGGAAGAGATCGACGCCGGCGGCGGTCAATGCGCCGATCGCCTCGTCGCTATCCGACGCGGGTCCCAGCGTAGCCACGATCTTCGTCCGTCTCACACGCCTCGCCATTCCGTACGCATCATGGTCGCCAGCTTACAATAACGACCGGAACCGATCGTGACGATCAAGGTGTGGCTCGACAATGCGGTGCAGGACGCGGAGCGCCGGGGCCTCGCGGCGCTGCGGCCGCTGCTGGAATCGCTCGCCCAGGCGACCTCGGCGCTTCGCACCGCCGACTGGAACGCTGACGCGACGGGCGAATCGCACCAGCGCAAAGGGCTGGATGGCCGCTGAGCGGCGCACCATTGCGCAGCTCGCACAGGCGCTTCGCTCCCGGGACGTCACCGCCGCCGCCGTCACCGATCAGTGCCTCGCGGTCATTCGCGACCGCAATCCCTCTCTGAACGCCTTCATCGCGGTGTTTGCCGACAGGGCGCGCGACGACGCGCGGCGCGCCGACGATGAAATCGCCGCCGGCCGGTATCGCGGTCCGCTTCACGGCGTGCCGATCTCGCTGAAAGACCTGATCGACGTGGAGGGCACGCCGACCAGCGCGGCGTCGCGGGTGCGCGACGGACATATCGCCGGCGCGGATGCCCCGGTCGTGACGTGCCTCCGCGAAGCAGGCGCGGTGTTGATCGGCAAGACCAACCTTCACGAGTTCGCGCTTGGCACCACCAACGAGGATTCGGCATTCGGACCGGCGCGACATCCGCTCGATCCTGCACGGTCGCCCGGTGGATCCTCCGGCGGCTCGGCGGCGTCGGTTCTCGCGGAAATGGCCTATGCGTCGATCGGCACGGACACGGGCGGATCGATCCGCATTCCATCCGCCGCGTGCGGCCTGGTCGGGCTCAAGCCGACGATTGGAGAAATCTCTACTGCCGGCATCGTTCCGTTGAGCACCACGCTCGACCACGTCGGGCCCCTCTGCCGATCCGTGGAGGATGCGGCCATCGTCTACGGCGTGCTGCGGAGCGCCGCGTCGGATCAACACGTAGCTCCAGGCGCGGACGGAATCCGGCTCCGCGTCTTACGCGGCTATTTCACCGCTCTGCTGGATCAACAGGTCGCTTCTGCGTTCGACCACGCGACCGCCCGGCTGCGCGAGGCCGGGGTCACGCTTGACGACGCCACGATCGCGCACTCCGGAGACATCGCTCCGATCTACGTCCACATCGTGTTGGCGGAAGCGGCCGCCTACCACGCGAAGTCGCTCGAAAGCCGCGGTCACGACTACACACCGAATGTGAGGCAGCGGCTCGAGATGGGACGCTACATCCTGGCCGAAGACTATGTGCGGGCGCTCCGCGGACGAGAAGTGCTGATCGGCGAGGTCGATACCGCGTTGTCCGGCTGCGATGGATTGCTGCTGCCGGCGATGCCCATTCCGGCCCACAAGATTGGGGTCTCGTCGGTCCGTCTCGGCGGCGCCGACGAGCCGATCCGCAACATCACCCTGCGGTTGACCCAGCTGTTCAACGTGACCGGCCATCCCGCAGTCACCGTTCCATGCGGCAGCACGCCAGAGGGCCTGCCGATCGGCGCGCAGCTCGTCGGCCGCCGTGGCGCCACGGCCAGTTTGCTCTCACTCGCGCGCACGCTCGAGCCTTATCTGGGTCCCGGAACGTCTCTTTGAGTATCGGGGCGTTCAGGCGGCGGCTGCGGTGGAATGTCGGGCGGCGGCGCAGGGCTGATGTCCGGCGGCGGCGAGTCGACAATGTCCGGTACGCCCGGCGGCCGTGGCACATCAGGTTTTCTCGGATGCTCAAGCATGCCGGCAACTGGTGCAACCCCCAGGCCGCTCCCCGAATCGCCCTGTTGAGCTGATGTTCACACCGCTCTTCCACGCCTGGGAACGGTATCTGGCGTCGATGTCGAAGGATCGTAAGGTACGGCCCTTCGAGTGGGGCCTCGACTGGCTGTCGGCGAACGGGCAGGACAGCTCCGCGCCAGGCGAGCACGTGGAACGGTGGATAGCCGAAGTCATGTCGGACACGCGGGGCTTCTTTCACACGCCCCCGACGAGTGACTACGATCTTCAGGCCCTGTCGACCGGCGCGCGCAAGGGAGAGGCCGGGACGCTGCGCTTCCCGAGCGCGTTCGGCACACCGCATCCGGAAAACAACGTCGTTCAGGCGCGATGGTTTCCGTCGGGGCCGGCGCGCTCGCCCGGCCGCGCCGTCGTGGTCCTGCCCCAATGGAACTCCGATCGCGAAGGGCACATCGGGCTGTCGCGGCTGCTGGCACGGTGTGGCGTGTCAGCCCTTCGGCTCAGCCTCCCCTACCACGACGACCGCATGCCGCCCGAGCTCACGCGCGCCGACTATATCGTCAGCTCGAACATCGTGAGGACCATCCAGGTATGCCGGCAGGCGGTGATGGACGCGAAGCGGGCCGTCGACTGGCTGGTACTGCAGGGATATGAACGCATCGGCATCCTCGGCACGAGCCTCGGATCGTGCCTGGCGATGCTGACGACCGCGCACGAGCCGCGGATTCGTGCACAGGCGCTGAACCACGTCTCACCCTGGTTTGCGGACGTCGTGTGGCGCGGCCTTTCGACGCGTCACGTACGCGAGGGTCTCAACGGCCACCTCGAGCTGCCGCGGCTGCGGGAGTTCTGGAGGCCGATCAGTCCATATTCATATCTCGACCAGGTCCGGCATGCGCAGACGCTGCTGGTGTACGCGCGCTACGACCTGACGTTCCCCGTGGACTTGTCGAAGAGCCTGGTCGAGGCGTTCCGCGAGCGCCGCCTGCCGCACGAAGTGTCCGTGCTGCCCTGCGGGCACTACAGCACCGGCATGGCGCCGTTCAAGTTCATGGACGGCTACGTGCTCACCCGGTTCCTGCGGCGAAACCTGTGAGGCGGGTCGGGCTCACGCGTCGGCGGCAAGCACCTGCGGTTCGCCGAGACCGAGCGGCCCGAGCGATGGTCCGACCGCTTGATAGTCGCCGACCACCAGTGTGACGGTGCGAGCGGGATCGAGGTAGCGCTCGGCGACGCGGACGACGTCGTCTGATTGAATCGCGCTCACATGGGGGACAAACTCCTCGAAGTAGGTATCCGGCAATCCGTACAGCACAAGCTGGGCGACGGCACGCGCGACCTGGTGCGCGGTCTCGAACCCGCGGGGATACCCTCGAGTGAGCGACGCTTTCGCGAGCGCCATCTCTGAGTCCGACGGCGGTCGTTCGCCTCTGATCCCATCCAGCTCGGCATAGCAATCGGCGATCGCGTCAGCGGTCGCCGCGGTGTGGACGCTCGCCTGCAGCGAAAAGGGCGCGATCCCTCGTCGCCAGTCGAAGCCGCTGCGCGCGCCGTAGGTGTAGCCCTTTTCCTCGCGCAGCTTCAGGTTGATCCGGCTGACGAACTGCCCGCCGAGCACGGCATTCATGACGAGCAGCGCCGCGTAGTCAGGCGAGTTCCGGTGCGCCGACAGATGTCCGATCCGCAGCTCCGACTGCGGCGCGGCTTCGCGCGCGATCACCGCCAGCCGCGTCTGAGAGGCCATCGGTTCGACGTCGCCGGCCGGATGACCTTGAAGCGATGGGGAGGTCTCCTCCCACCCTCCAAACGCGCCCTCGGCCAGGCGGCGCAGGTCGTCGTGTGCCAGCGGCCCGGCGATCACGGCCGTCGCACGGGATGGCTTGAAGCGTTCTGCATGAAACGCCGCGACATCCTCCAGCGCGAGTCCACCGAGAGCGGTGGCGTTGCCGATAGGCAGGTGTCCGTAGGCGTGGTCGCCGTACATCAGGCGCAGGAACGCGCGCTCGGCGACCGCGGGCGGCGAGTCCTTGAGCTGACGCAGCCGGTCGAGACGAAGCTGCCGGAGGCGATCGAAGTCGGTCTGGCGGAGGCTTGGCCGGAGCAGGATGTCCGCGAGCAGCGACGCTCCGCGCTCCGCGAAGCGTGACAGCGCCGTCAGCGCGAATGAGGTGACGTCCGGCCCGACGTCGACGTCGTACTCGGCGCCGATGCGGGCGAACGCGTCGGACACGTCAATGGCGCTGAGGTCGCCGGTTCCCTCGTCCAGCATGTCGGCTGAAATCGCCGCCAGGCCTTCGCGGCCGAGTGGATCCGCGACCGCGCCCGCGTCAACCTGAACGATCAGGGTGACGACCGGCATGGTGTGATGTTCGACGGTGCGGACCTGAAGGCCATTGGCCAGGCGATGACGGGCGATGCGTGGAAACGTGAATGGCGGATCCGGACCGATGTCCGGCAGCCGCGAGCGGTCGGCGCGCGTCATGAGACCAAGACCGATTCGGCGCCCGGCAGGGCGAGATGCTGCTGGCCGCGCGGCACGACGCTGAGAAGAACCCGGCGATCGAAACCAAGGATCCGACGGGCCGTCTCCCTGACGGTCTCCGCTGTGGCATCGCGATAGCGCGCCAGGTCCTTGTCGAAGAATCCCGGATCTGCCCGCATGACGTTGTAGGCGTTGAGCTGATCGGATTTGCCTCCGAACCCGCCGACGGTCTGGAGCCGGTAGATGAAGTGCGCCTCGATCTGGGCACGGGCGCGTTCCATCTCGCTTTCGCTGGGTCCCGACTCGATCAGGGCCTGCAGTTCGATGCCGATGAGCGGCTCGATCTCCGCCAGCGATTGCCCGGGCGCGGCCGTCGCGACGAGCAGAAAGAACCCGCCGAGCTCGCGCGAGCTCTGGTACGCGGAGACGTCGAGCGCGACCCGCCGCTCGTAGACGAGGGTCCGGTAGAGGCGCGACGTCTTTCCGTTCGCGAGGAGATCTCCGACAAGATCCATCTCGGCATCGCCCTCGGCATACATGGCCGGCGAGAGCCATGCCATGTACAGGCGCGGCATCTCCACCCGGTCTTCGAGCAGAAGACGGACCTCGTGCCTCAGCTCCGCCGACGCGCGAACAGGCTCAGGTCGTGAACCGCCGGGCAGATCGCCGAAATATCGTTCCGCGAGGTCAAAGGCGCGGTCGGTCTCGATGTCGCCTGCCAGCGTCAGCGACGCATTGGACGGGTGATAGTAGGTCCGGAAGAAGGCCTGCACGTCCTCCAGGCGCATCGCGCGGAGATCGTCGACCGACCCGATCGTCGGCCAGTTGTAAGGATGCTGCTCGGGGAACAGCGCCGCGACAATCGCCATGAGCGCGAACCCGTACGGGCGATTCTCGTAATTCTGCCGCCGCTCGTTGAGCACGACGTCGCGCTGAGTCTCGAATCGCTCCGGCGTCACCGCCGGCAGCAGATATCCCATCCGATCCGATTCCATCCAGAGCGCAAGGTCGATTGCGCTCGTCGGCACCACTTCCCAGTAGTTGGTGCGATCCGTGTTCGTCGATCCGTTGAGCAATCCCCCCGCGCGCTGGATGGGCGGAAAGAAGCCGGTGTTGTGGTGCGCCGACCCCTCGAACATCAGGTGCTCGAAGAGATGGGCAAAGCCGGTCATGCCAGGGCGTTCGTTCTTGGAACCAACGTGGTACCAGACGTTTACGGCAACGATGGGAACGTGACGATCCTCGTGGACGATGACATCGAGACCGTTGGAGAGGGTGCGTTTCGCGTAGGGGAGCGTCGTGTTTTCCACTTTCTCGCATCCTATCCTGAGCGCCCAAGCTGATCCCCCTTGACCGACCAATTAGGTCGGGGATAGACTCCGGATCTGAAAGTGAGACTCAATCTCATTCCTTTCAGATGGAGCCTAGCCGCAGATGCGCCGGATTTCGATAATCGCCTTCGCGTTCTTCCTTGTGTCAGTAATTCCCGCAGCCGCTCGGCAGGCGACCGAGACGCCGGATCGAGGCCCCGAGGCCACCGAGTCTAAGCAGGCCGGCGCATCCGACACCGCCCAGATCGACGAGCTGCGCCGCCGCGTCGAGGTGCTCGCGGCGGAGGTCGAGCAGCTTCGCAGCGGCGAAACCTCCGAGATTGCCCTGAGCGAGGAACGCCGCCGCAGCCTCGGCCTTGCGCCTTCCGCTGCCGCGACCTATCGCCGAGCCACCGAAGGCGTCTCGTTCGCCGGTTACGGCGAGATGCTGCTCGAGAATTTCAAGAGCGAGAACGAATCAGGAACGGGCAACGCGCCGACGACGCGCCTGGATTTCCTGCGCGCGATCCTCTATGCCGGCTACCGGTTCAATGACAAGTTCCTGTTTAACTCGGAGCTCGAGGTCGAACATTCCAACGAAATCTGGGTTGAGTTCGCGTACCTCGATTACCTTGTCAACGATCACCTGACGGTCCGCGGCGGCCTGCTGCTGCTGCCGCTCGGTCTCATCAACGAATTCCACGAACCAACCGTGTTTCTCGGCGCCAAGCGGCCCGAGACCGAACAACGCATTCTGCCGACTACTTGGCGCGAGAACGGCGCCGGTGTCCTCGGATCAGCCGGCATCGTCAACTTTCGCGCCTACATCACGAACGGACTCCGGGGCGCCGCCTTCACGTCGGCCGGTCTTCGCGGCGGCCGTCAGCGGGGGTCGAACGCCCTGGCGGCGAACCTCGCTTTTTCAGGCCGGCTCGATGTGACGCCGGTTCCGGGCATTTTCGCGGGCATCGGGCTGTACAACGGCGGTTCCGGACAGGAGCAGGTCATCGCCAGCGGCGACCGGCTGGACGTAGGAACAACGGTGGCGGAGGTGCACGCTCAGGCGCAGATGCGCGGCTTCGATCTGCGGGCGCTCTTCGCACGGGCATCGGTGGACGACGCGGGCGCGGCGAGCCGGGCGCTGAATCTTTCGGTGGCCACTCCGATCGCAGAGCGGATGCAGGGCGGCTACGTGCAGGCGGGCTACAACGTTCTGTCTCAGTTCACCACGCCGGTCGCGGTGACGCCGTACCTGCGATACGAGCACATCGACACCCAGCACCGCGTTCCCGCGGGATTCACCAGCGACCTCTCGCGCGACGGCGTGTTCAAGACGCTCGGTGTCGAGGTGAAACCGATCCCGAACATCGTGGTGAAAACCGACTACCAGTGGATCACGAACGAGGCCGGCACCGGCCGCAACCAGTTCAACGTCAACCTGGGATACGCCTTCTGAATATGAACCTCGTCAACTCCCAACTCCCAACTCCCAACTCCCAAAGATCCTGGGTCGTACTGCTTGGGATTTGGGGCTTAGGCTTTGGGCTCCACGGCGCCGCCCAGGGCGTCACTCGCGAAGAGGCGCTTTCGCACCTCTATCCCGGCGCAGACATCCGCGCCGAGCAGATCTTTCTGACGCCGGGGCAGGTGACGCAGGTCGCAAAGCGCGCGGGGACGGACCCGGCGTCCGCACTCGTGGCGCGGTATGTGGCTACGCGCGGCGGGCAGGTTGTCGGCCGTGCATACGTCGATACCCACACCGTGCGCACGAAGCGTGAGAGTCTCCTTGTCGCGCTCGACGCAGGCGGCCGTGTCATCCGCGTCGACGTCACGGCCTTTCTCGAGCCTGCCGAGTTCCGAGCACCCGCACCGTGGCTCGGCCAGTACCGCGGACGCGCGCTCGATGACGACCTCGCCGTCAATCGGGCCATCCGGCCGATCGCCGGGGCGACGCTGACGTCGCGCGCGGCCAACAGCGCCGTGCGGCGCGTCCTCGCCATCGACGAGCTGCTGCAGGCCGCCGGAGACCAGCGATGAAGCGGTGGGAGCGGTGGACGTTCAACGGGCTTGCCGCGGCTGTCGCGGCCACGGGGTTTGCCTACCTGTGGATGAAGTACGTGCTGCATACCGACGACCCGTTCGCCGTCGTCAACCATCCGTGGCAAACGGCGATGCTGGACGTACACCTGCTGGCATCGCCGGCCTTCGCCCTGATGTTCGGGATTGTCCTCAACTCGCATGTCATGAAGAAGCTGCGCGCGACGCGGCTGCCGAACCGGCGCTCCGGATACGTTTCGCTTGGAACGTTTGCCGCGATGATCGTCTCCGGTTACCTGCTGCAGGTTTCGTGGAGTGAGTGGTGGCTGCAGGCGCTGGTGGTTCTTCACGTCGTTGCCGGCGCCATATTTACCGTCGCCTACGGGGCGCATCTCGTGATCAGCGCCACACTCGCCCGCCGCCAGCAGGCCGGGGCCGCCATTCGCGAGGTCGCGTGACGCGCACGGTGCTGCTCGTGCTGGCGAGCTGCGCCATCCTCTCCGCCGGGAACGAGGCGACGATCCGCATATCGCGGGTCGTCTACCTGATGGGCACGCGCACGGAGCTTCTGGTGCATGCTCCGCTGCGCGAAACGGGCCTCGCCCGTCTCGAGGCAGCCCTCACAGCGCTCGAGGATACGGAAGCAGAACTCAGCACCTGGCGTGACACCAGTGATATCTCGGCACTCAACCAGCATCCCGTCGGCAAACCATGGGTGGCCACCGCGCGGCTATGCCGCTTGTTCGCCGACGTCTGGACATGGCATCGCCAGACCGGCGGCACCTTTGACCCTGCCATCGGACGGCTCCTCGCTGCATGGGATGTCCATGGTGAAGGGGCGATTCCCACGCCGGCGGCCCATGCGCGGGCGCAGGCTCTCTCGGGACTTGCGCTGCTGTCGTTCAACAGAAGCACCTGCACGGTGACCCGGCGCGCCGACGTCACACTCGACGTGGGGGCCTTCGGCAAAGGTGAAGGATTGGACCGAGCCGCGGCAGTATTTGGCGACATCCCCTGGTTGATCGACCTCGGCGGCCAGATCTCCGTCGGAGGCGCCGCGCCGCCGGAAGGCGCATGGACGGTCGCGATCGCTGACCCTCGGCAGCGCGACATCCCCGTTCTCCATGTGCGCATGACCGGAGGATCGTTGTCCACGAGCGCCGGGTCCGAACGCGATCTGACCGTGAACGGCACGCGGGTGGCGCATCACTTTGATCCCCGAACCGGACGCCCCGCGACGTTCGACGGATCCGTGACCGTGTGGCATGAACGTGGTCTGGTCGCTGACATCCTCTCGACCGCGCTGTATGTGATGGGGCCGGAGGCGGGACGACGCTGGGCCGAGACCCGAGGCATTGCGGCCTGCTACCTGATTCCCGATGGTGGATCGCTGCAGATCCAACCGACGGCTGCGTTCAGAAAACTGATTACCGGACCTGGATGAGCGGGATCTTGCCCTTGTTCGCCTCGGCCACTTTGTGCGCGGCGATCGAGAGCTGAGCGGCGGTGCGCTCCGCGACCGTCATGAACGCCCGCCCGGCAGGCGAGCCCGGCTCGCTGACGATGAGCGGGACACCGGAATCGCTGCCTTCGCGGATCGGTTGATAGATCGGAAGCCTGCCGAGAAACGGCACCTGCATCGTCGACGCGAGCGCTTCGCCGCCGCCGTGGCCGAAGATGTCGGATTCGTGGTGGCAGTTCGTGCACGCGAAGTAGCTCATGTTCTCGACCACGCCGATCGGCTGGATGTTCAGCTTCTGATACATCCGCACGGCGCGGCGCGTGTCGGCAAGCGACACCTGCTGCGGCGTGGTGACGAGGATGGCGCCGGCGACCGGCACGGTCTGGCTGAGGCTCAGCGCGACGTCGCCGGTTCCCGGCGGCATATCCACGATCAGATAATCGAGATCGTGCCAGGCGACATCGCGAAAGAACTGCTGAATGGCGCCGTGCAGCATCGGCCCGCGCCAGATGACGGCGGCGTCCTCCTGCGTCAGGAATCCCATCGACACCACTTGAAGGCCGTACTTTTCGGCCGGAACAATCCGCTTCCCGTCCGTCGTCAGCTGCGTGTTCAATCCGAGCATCATCGGGACGTTGGGGCCGTAGATGTCGCCGTCGAGGATGCCGACGCGGCTGCCGCAATGCGCCAGCGCCAGCGCGAGGTTCACGGCGACGGTCGTCTTGCCGACGCCCCCCTTCCCCGCGCCCACAGCGACGACGTTCTTTACGCCCGGCAATGGCGTCCGGCCGGTTTCGGGCGCCGACACCGACCGTACTGACGCCGTCATCTGGACGGCCACGTCGACGACGCCGGGCAGCGCGCGCACCGCCGCGGTTGCCTGCTCGCGCATCTGCTCTTTGACCGGACAGGCTGGCGTGGTGAGTTCAATCGTGAATGAGACGCGCCCCTGGTCGAGCGCCAGGTTCTTCACGAAGCCCAGCGAGACGATGTCGCGCCGGAGGTCCGGGTCGACCACCGCCTTCAGCGCCGAGAGGACCGACTCACGATCCGGGGATCCAGACATGCAGAATCTTCTTATCTTATCGCGCCCGGCGCCGGCGCCCCGGTAGTCTCGAACAGACGGCGACCGTCATGCGTGAGGAGGATCCAGAGGGCGTATCCGCCAAATGCGGTCCCGAACGGAAAGACCAGGAGGTTCACGAACGCGAGACCAAGCATCAGGATGCGTCCCGACGCTGCGCGCCGCCGCAACAGCACAGCTGCCCAGACGTGCGCGACGCCCCAGATCAGCGAGAACACGCCGATCGCGGCAAAGATGGCCGCGGTCAGGCCGGCTGCTAGCGCCACGGTCTCTCCGTCCGGCGCGTTCGACAGCGTCATGGCGCCCGCTGCGAGCAACAGCATGGACACGCCGACCAGCGCAGCGAGCGCTCCCCAGAGGCTCGAGAGGATGCCCAGCAGCGTGACGTGACGATCCACTACCGCAGCTGGACTTCGGCGTCCACTACGCGACGAGAACGCGAAGCTCGACGCGGGTGGATGGATTATGTCGGGGAGTAAGTGTGAAGCGGAAGCAGGCGCCGTCGCTGACGCCCGCCGGCACGGCCACCTGCAGCTGATGATGGCGCAGCTCTGTGCCGCTGCCCTGGCACCGCGGGCACGGCTCGGTCCATGTCTCGCCACGGCCGCCGCATTCGTGGCACGTGCAGCGGACCGGGACTGCGAGCGGCACCATCGCGCCGTCGCGCGCCTCCCGCGCCGAGAGGCGGATCGCGGCGCTCAACGATGCGGCGCGCTCATCTTCGAGAAAAGCGTTGCGCATGCGATCGACTGCCGGGGCGACGGATGGAAAGTCGATGACCACCTCGTCCGCGAAGCAGCCGGCATCGGGACGAGCGTCAGCGGCGTCGAAAAGAGCTACCGAACCGCGGCCGAAGGGACGAAAGGTGCGTCCGCCCATGAACTGCTGCTTACCATATGGGCCGCACGGAGAGAAGTCAATGGAGGCGGGGGGACCCTAGCGGGCGCCAAGCGTCAGCAACAGTTCCTTGCGGATGCCTTCGTCCATGTCTTCAAGCTTCAGTGCCTGCTCACACTCGTCGCACAGGACCTCGAGCACCGCCGGCCGGCCCTCTTCGGAGACCTCGACCCGCGAATCGTCCAGGTGCACGACATGCATCTGAAGCGTCTTCACGAGAAAATTCTGGTCGTTTCCGCAGCTTGGGCAGGTCAACGCCACGCGGGACTCCTCTTTTGTCGTCAATCTCAGCTCCCAACTTGAACGCTTTAGGCGCGTCCTGACAATTCGATTGTAGGGGATGGGTTCCGGGCGGCGCAATGCAGAACTGGCATAAAACCATGATTCTTCATGATTTTCCCGCGTCAACGGGTGCAGAACGCTCTTTTTGGCCCGTCAGAGCCGTTCTTCATACCGCGGCGGGCGCGCCGGGATACACGAGCTGGGTTTCAATCCTCATCCCCGGAAAGAGCCGGCTGGCGGCCTCGCGGTAGAGCTGAAGCTGCGCCTCGTGCTCGCCGCGGCGCCGGCCGGTCTTGAACTCGAGCACAGTAATGGTGGTCGGCGACGTCTGGACCAGGCAGTCGATCGTGCCCCGCCATAGGGACTCGCCCAGCCGCATGCTAAACGGCACCTCGTGCCATCGATTTCCTGACATGTACAGCGACCGGACTTCTGGTCGAAGGCAGATCGCGCGATAGGCCGCAAGCGCCCGATCACAGACATCCGCGGCTGAACCGTCAGCGGCCTCGGCCTTGTCGGCGTTGTGAGCGTGAAACAGCGCCAACACGCTCTGGCGTGTCATCTGCTTCGCATCGCCGTCAAACCCGAAACGCTCCAGCATTCGGTGCACCAGAGTACCGACCGTTCGATCCGACTCGTGCTCGGAGCAGTCGACTGGTTCTGCGGTGAAGACAGACGGATCGTGGACCGAGGCGGCCACGGTTTTGGGCGCCGGAGTGGTGTCCGCCAGTGTTGCAAAGTCATCGGGTGGTCGATCACCCTCGAGCCGGCTAAAGCCGGCCCCCGCGTTACAAGGCGAGGCTCCCACATCGTCCGGTAGGTGGGGGCCGGCTTCAGCCGGCTCTGGGCCGACTGACGTTGCGGGACAGCACACACGAATCGAATGAACCGCCCCGGACGAGGCTCGCCAGTCGGTTGCGTCGGTCGCCACGGCGAACTGTTCGCGGAGCGACAGCGGAAGCACCTCTCCGAGGCTGCCGCGTCCGGGTTGCATCAGACCGTCCTTGAGGACGGTGCCCAGATACAACCGGTCGCGCGCGCGCGTCAGCGCGACGTACAGCAACCGTTTCGTTTCCTCGCGTTCGCGCGCGGCGTGATCGTCGTCGGCGTCCGACTGGAAATCGCCCACGGCGACGGACCCCCCTTCACCGGACGGATCGGCAGTCACCCGCACAGGATCGCGGCGGCTGCCGCTCCCGCGCGCGAGATTCACGACGAAGACGACCGGGAACTCCAGCCCCTTGGCGGCGTGGACGGTCATGAGGTTCACGGCATCGAACGCGTCAATCGCCGCGTTCGCTTCGTCGCCGACCGCGAGCCGGTCGAGGTGCGCGGCCATCCGCGCGAGGGTCCCGTATCCGCGATTCTGAATGCGCCGCATCAGCGATCGCATCTTCTTGAGGTTTTCGCGCGCCTGCGGAAACCGTGGACCACGCAGCTCCGCTCCGTACGCCGATTCGCTGAGAATCGCGTCGATCAATTCCGCCGCCGGCAGGCGATCGACGAATCCCAGCCATCGGCGGGTCGAGTTGCGTGCCTCGCCGAGGGCCTGCTGGTCGCCGGCGGCGAGCTGAGACCAGACAGCGGGAGTCGCCGGCGATCGCAGCGCCTCCGAGACCTCCGGGGCAAGCAGCCGCAGCGCCTCGTCCGAGATGCCGAAAAAGCGCGACCGCATGAGCGCCGCGGCTCTCAGGTCGGAGACCGGATCGGCCAGATACCAGGTCAGCGCCAGGACGTCCTTGATTTCATCGGCGTCGAAAAATCCGAGCCCCTTGTAAACGTACGAGCGGATGTCGTGGCGCGCGAGCGCCGCCTCGAATTCGCGGTGGCTTTCGCGCGTTCGGAACAGGATGCCGATGTCGCCCGCCCGGATCGCGCGACGTACGCCGGTCTCGCGGTCGCGCACCGTCACGCCCGACGCGAGCAGGCGCCTGATTTCGACGGCCGTCGCCTCCGCGCACGACTCAGGCGTGTCAGCCGCCACTATCCCGAGCGGCGCCTCATCTTCGGTCGACGACGGCTGATCGATCGGAAATCGATCGCTCTGCCCATACTCGAACGCATCCGGGCGGTCGGCGGCTTTGTCGATGTCGTGACAGACATCGTTGATGAACGCGAGGATCGGCGGTACCGCCCGAAAACTGCGTGAAATCGAGCGGCGTACATCGCCGTCAGTCCGCAGCCCCTCCAGATACCGGGAGGCCTCGCGCAGCACCGACACGTCCGCGTCGCGAAACGCGTAGATCGACTGCTTCCGGTCGCCGACGATGAAAATCGAGGGTTGAAGCGGTCCGGTGTACGCCAGGCCAGCGCCTTCGCCCCAGGACTGGACCAGCAGCGACACCAGTTCCCACTGCGCGCGGCTCGTGTCCTGAAACTCGTCGACGAGCACGTGGTGATACCGCGATTCCAGCCTGTAGCGGCTCTGGGCGAAGTCGTCCATCCGCCGCAGCAAATCAAGCGCCCGAAGCACCAAATCGGAGAAATCGAGCACCGCGTGCGCATCGAGCGTGCGGCGGTATTCAGCCTCCGCGACCCGGAACATCCGCCAGATGCCGCGCGAGACGAGCAGATTGAGATCGCGCCGATAGGCAGCAGACACTCGAAGGACTGCCTCAGCGTGGTTCACAACGAGACCCTTGTGCGTATGCCAGTCGGCGTCGGAGGCGAAGGCAGTCTTCGGGTAGGGACAGCGGACGCGGGCGCCCCCATCCTGGGTCAGAAAATGTTCGCGCGCGCGCGAGAACACGGCCTGCACGGTTCCGGCGTCCAACGTTTCCGCGGCCTCGAGCGAGGCGCGCAACTGGCGAAGACCCCGGGCCAGCAAATGAAAGGCGGGCTCCAGAGGCCCTGTTTCGAGAAATCTGTCGCAGCCCCCGCGCATCGAATCGAGAACGCCGATGAGCGATGTCGCCGCGCGCCGCGTAGCGGCATCGATATCGAGGTCCGCCGCGCCTGACGCAGCCAGGTACTTTGCCAGCACGTCGGGAGCCACGATCCGGCGGCTCAACAGCGTCGTCAGCCCGCTCCTGACGCGCCGCTCACCCAGCTGCGCAAACGCGAGCGCCACATTGCCATCGTCACGGGCGACGGAGCGGCATGTGCGAATGGCGCGATCGAGCGCTTCGTCGATCAGGCGCGGCAGCTCGGTGTCGTCGGCAATGGAGAAAGCCGGGTCGAGGTCGGCCTCGAGCGGAAATTCCCGCAGCAGCGACAGGCAGAACGCGTCGATTGTGCTGACGGCAATATCGGCGGTGCGATCGCGCAGCTCACGCCACCGCGCCGGCGGAATCTCGCCGGCCGCCGCGGCCGCGCGGAGGGTCGCCATGATGCGCTCGCGCATCTCCGCCGCGGCCTTACGGGTAAATGTGATCGCCAGAATGTTGGATGGGTCAACCCCCGCCCGCAGCAGATTGATGTAGCGGTCGACCAGCACGCGCGTCTTCCCTGTTCCCGCCGACGCCTCCAGCGCAACGTTGAATCGAGGATCAACGGCGCGGGCACGAGCCTGGCTGTCGTCACTCGTCTCCAACGTAGTCCTTTCTGCACACCGAGGGATACGCACAGTAGCTGCAGATCCGCAGCTCGTACGGCCGTGGCGGAAACTCGCCGCGCTCGATTGCGCCGACGATGTCTACGACGCGGCTGCGCGCAGCGCCGAGGACCTGGGCCGCCTCAGCCGACTCGGGCTTGACGACACGCACGAGCGGACGCTTGCCGGCAAACGCCACGTACGACGCTTCGTCGATCTGCCAGGGCCGTCCGTCACGCTCTGTGAGTCGTTCCTGGGCACAGAGCGCGTAAATCGGCGCCTGCAACGCGCGCTTCGGCTGCGGCGCGTAGCCAGACTTGTAGTCGACGACCCGCAGGCGGCCGCCGTCGAGAAGATCGATACGATCCGCCACGCCACGAATCGGCACGGCCGATCCGCCGGTGGCCCCGAGCGAGAAGGTGCCGTCGAAGCGGTATTCGAGCCATCGTTCGCGGACCGGCGCCTGGCGCGACGCCTCGAGACCGAGCACGACGTCGACAATGCCAACGGAGACGGCGGAGCCGAAAAGGCGCGCGCGCTCGAGCAGCGCCTCTGCTTCCGAGAAGCGCGCCAGCAGCGGCTCAGCCACCTCGTGAAACAACTGGCGCGCCTCGTCGATGCGCTCGACGGTGATGGTGGAGGGACCCCGCGCATCCCATGCTTCGAAGAAGCGCTGAAAGACTTCGTGGACGAACCGGCCGCGCGCCCTGGGCGACAGCATCGGCTCGTCTTCTGGCGGTTCTTCCAGCTTCAACACATCGGCGGCGAAAAACTTGAACGGGCAATCCTGGTAGCGCTCGAGCCCGCTGAGCGAGTACGCCGGCATCGGATGACCGGTCGTCCGGCCTGTGCGCCCGCGGACGGCGCCGGTACGTTGCTGCGCTGACGCGAGCGCAATTCCAGTGAGCATCGAGGTGTCGATCGGATCGAGCCCAAGCGCCTCGTAGTCGAAAATGCGCGCCGAACATGCCGGGGCTTCACGCGTGTCGAGGCCGGCTGCGTCAATCGCGTCGAGCAATGTCGACCCGGCGACAGGCGCGTCGTCCTCGAGCGCAAACGACGACACCACCAGACGCGAGGCAGGCAACCGGAGCAAATCGTGGAAGGCCGCGCGAATGCCGTCGAGTCGATCGGTTTCAGACGGCCACCCCAGCTCGCGCAGCAACGCGGGTGAGTAGAAAATGCTGCGCTGCGGCGGGTCCGGCCATTCCCCGTCAACGACGCCGGCGAGCTGGACCGCCTCGAAGTGGCCGAAGCGCGCGCTGTCCGCGTCGACGAGGTGGACGCCCTCTTCTCCCGTCCTCGGTGCAAATGTGTGCGCATCGATCCACCGCTTGAGAACAGCGGCTGTTTCATCGAAGTCAACGGCGCGCGAATCGAATTGCGCATAGGCCTCGCGCAGACCGCGCAATGCGTCTAACACGGCCGCCCGGCCACGCCGGTGCCTGGAGCCGAGGGGATCGGTCTCGCCTCGAGGCGTCTCATAGTGGAAGAGAAAGTCTTCCAGTACGGCGAGGTGATCGGCACACGGAGCTGGCGATTGAAGAGGCGCGAGGCGCCCCGCCATCGCCAGTAGCGTGTCTGCTGCACGGCCAACGCTCGTCGGGCGCGCGCCTCCAGCGCCGCGCCATGTCACCGCGAGCCGTTCGAGCGTCGAACGGTCGCCCAGATATCCGGCGTCGCTCAGCGCACGGTCGAGCGCGGACACCTCGTGCGGCGGCAGCGCCGCCTCGTCAGGCCCGAATCGGAAATGAGGAGATCGGAGGAGTGCGATCGCAGGGCCGCGGGCGAAATTGCCGGTGACGAACGCGATGACCAGGTCCAGCGCCGCGGCAAACGGCTCCGACGCGAGCGGCAGCGCGTCGAACATTTGCAGCGGGATCCGAGCCGACCTCAGCACTTCCCGCGTCAGGTAGACATAGGGCAGCGGCCGGCGGACGACCAGCGCGATCCGGCCGAGCGCGGACACCGCACCGCCGTCGCGCATTTCAAGGCGAACCCAGCGCGCAAACCCCGCGACTTCCTCTTCGCGATCGCGCGCCGTCTGCGCGAGCGCGCCGGGCGACACGAGGAGGATGGGCCCCGGCCGTTCCGTATCTGGAGCAAGATGCACCTCTTCGATGCCCGGCAACAGCTGATGAATCCGCTCGTGAAACGCACCGGCCACCACTCCATCGGTCGCGACCAGGTCGATGCGTTCGAGGCCCGGCACTCGCGCGAGGAGGTCCCAGTGCGCCGTCAGCAGTCCGTGTCGGTGGAATGCATGATCGCCGACCGAAAGCACCACGTGGCGCCACGGCCGCGCCGAAGGTTCAGCGATGAGCGCCGACCGCATTGCATGCTCGTCGTCGCGGCCGGTCCGCTCGACGAGATGCTCGAAATGCCGGAACGTGGCGGCCAGAAACCGCGTCTGGCGAACGAGGCGCTCCGCTCCGCGATCGTGCGCGGCGCCCGGTTCCAGCGCTCCCAGTGCAAGCCGCTCAAAGGCGTCGACGTCTTTCAAGTTGTGTCGCAGCGTGTCGTAGAACCGGACGATCTCGGCTACAAGCCCGGGCCTCAGGCGAAACGGTGGTTGCTTGCCGTCGGCGATAGCGATGCGGCAGGCGACCCCTGCCAGAACCTCCCGCTCCGGATCGGTGAGCCGCGTGCGCCGATCGGGAAGGCGCTCGCCTAGCCGCTCGATGAGCTCGTCCGGGGTGACGATGTCGGGAAGGACCAGCGCATCGTCTGCCGCCAGCCGGCGATCTTCGATGGAGCGAAGGAGATAGGCCGCCGCCGCGCGGGTGGGCACGACGACGAGACGATCACGCGCGGCGAGCGGCGCCCCGTCGCAGGCGAGGTCTACCATCGCCTGGCGGAACGTATGGAGGTCCGGCACTCGCACGAGCCGGGTCGTGCGAGGCGTGATCACTGCAACTTCGGCGGCTCGAGCAGCTCGCGAATCTCCTGCTGGACGCGCGACAACAGCAACAGCGCGCCGGCGGCGGATGAGGAGGCTTCCCACGCGACGTTGACGCTGGCAGCGCGGGCCGCGTCGTAGCGCCCCTTCACTGCGTTCTCGGCAAAATGCCAGGCGCCGATCAGCATGCCGTGTGCGGCTTCCAGGTCCCCCGGGGGCCGCATGCGCTCCAGCCGCTCCGCGCCGCCGCTCAGCCGTGCCTGCAACGCGATCAGGGCTTCGGGGGGCGGACCGTCGAGGCGCCGGATGGCTTCGAGCGCCGGCTGGGATTTCACGAGCTGAAGCATCTGCGTGCCGACAGTTCGCTGGTAGTCGCGATAGAGCGACACTCTGATCTCCCAGCGGTCGCGCATCAGACGGAGATGGCGGGCATCTTCGAGCCGTGATTGCACCGAGGCGTTCAGCGCCTGCACGACGTCCGGCCGCCGGCGTCCCAGCCGTTCGTCCTCGCGCGGAATACGGTCGAGGATGCGCTGGACGTCGCCGATCTTCGCCCGGGCGGCACCGCGGTTCGCCGCTTCTATCAGGCGGCGCGACCAGTCGCCGTATCGCTTGTCAATCGACTGTTCCTCGCGAATCCGCTCGATCGCAAAGCGGCGCAGCGGAACCGCTTCCGCGGCAGGAATAACCGGACCCGCCTCGTCCAGCATGAGCAGCGCCGCCTGGAAGAGCGCCACGCGCTCTGATGGACGATCGGTGAGCCGGGCCACGCGGAACGTCTGATCGATCTGCTCGCGCACCGACGGCAGTTTCTCGAGCGGCTCCAGGGCGATGTCCGGCGTGCCGGCGACCAGCGCCACGTCGAACGCCGTGGTGCCAGAGGCGACCCGCAGATCCGAGATCGCCTCGTCGAGGAACGAGAGGATCTCGCGGACATCGCGCTGACGATATCCGTAATGCTCCCGAGGCCACTCGGCCAGCGTCGCGCGCGCGCGCTGCGCGACCTCGAGCGCCTGCGCACGGTCGCGGGTCAGGAGCACCTGGTTGATGACGTCGGCGACATCGTTGCTGAGGCGCAGGAAATCGTCCTCGCCGCGCGTGGCCGCATACCACTGGTACCGCGTGGACAACGCCTGCCGATCGGTTCGTGCCCAATCGATCGCGCTCGCCGGCAGCGTGGCTGCGTGCAGCCGCGGCTCGCCGCGTCCGCCCACCACCATCGAAAAGATGACGCGATCGTCGACGCGGGCGAACTCCCCATAGCTGACGATGCTTGATCCGTCGGTCAGGAAGAGACGGAACAGCATCGCTTCGGTCGCGGCCGACGCCGCGCGCGCCGTCACTCCCGAGGCGGCCAGCCAGCAGATCGCGACAACGGCGAATCTTGTAATCACGTGGCGGTTCATTGTACTCGTGCGACAGCGCATGAATCCGTCCTCCGACCGGCGCTGTGTGGAAAAACTGTGGATGACACGTGCAAATCCTGTTGAGAATCTGCCATAGAAAAAATATTTTCAAACGGATCCTTCTACGCATCCCCGCTCAAGCAGCGTAGACGACCCCTTCGCGTTGCGCTTCGCTTGATCTGCCGCATCGACCGCGTAAGATCAACCGCCGTTTCACTTACAACGAACAATCACACTGTGGCCGCACATCGCTTCGAAGAGACCATTGGCGGGCGCCCGTACCTGATCGAGGTCACGCCCGTCAGCAATCGCTGGCGGGCACAGCTGCTGCGATCTCCCGGCGTCCCGACGGCGATGATGCCGTTTTACGGGCAAACGCCGGACGAGGCGGCCCGGCAGCTCGCCGACTGGCTGACCCTGGCGCATCGGCGCCAGGCGTCCTCTGTATAGACGGCGACCCTGTATAGTCTGGCCTGACCGGGTGACAGATTAGGTCAACCCGGTATGTTCAACGGCTGTTCCAGACACGAGATCTTGCCGCGCGCCCCGACCGGCCCGCCCGAATTGATCTCGCCGGCGCTGTTCGGCGAGTTGTCGCGGCGGTTCCCGTCTGAATTGGCCACGCAGAAGCGATCGTCGTTCAGGAACGGACTGGTCGGGAACTCGAGAATGTGGTCGTTGCCGACCTCTCCGTTGCCGTCAGCCGAGTTTCTCAATCCCGCGCCGTTCGGCGGATTGCGAAAACCCTCAATCACGCGGCGATCCTGCGTGACCACCACGATTGCGTTTCGCTCGTTGGCCGCGTTCCAGATATTGCCCGCCCGGTCGAGTGCGATGCCGTCGGTGCCTTCGAGCAGCGGGTGCGTCACGAAAACGTTGTCGAGACATAAAGTGTTGGGCGCGAACGTGGTATCGCACCCCATCCGGCTGCTCACATTGCCCTTCGCGTCGAACTCGACCTTCCAGAGCGCGCCGCGTGCGGTGTCCGCAACAATCAGATCACCCTGGTGATTGAACACCAGGCCATTGGCGACCAGGTCCTGACCGCCGGCCGGCGTCACGACGGTCGGCGTTGCACTCGGGGGCACGGTGATGGTCGAGGTTCCTGGCGGAAATGTACGCGCCTGCCGTCCCACGCCATCGCCGGCGATCGTTCCACCAAGCGCCGTGCTGTTGCGCATCGGCTGAATCCGAAACACTTCGGTCACGGCGCCATTCGGCGTAATCCTCCACACACGGCCCCGCCCCGTGGTGCCATCGCCCGTCCAGAGATTGCCGTGGCGATCGAATGCCACGCCGTTGGTCCCGGGCACCCCTGTCACGAACGGGCTCGACGGGTTCATATTGGCGGCGGTCAGCTTCCAGATCACCCCACCCTGATTGCCATCAGCGATGTAGAAGCTGCCCTCGCGGTCGCGGGTGATTCCGGACGGGCTGCACCCGGGTGCGCTGTTGCCAATCGAGCCGACCTGGAGGATCGCGCCACCAGGATCGATCTGCCAGAGTGGACACCGATCCGGCAGCGCGGCGCGGCCGGTCGTATACAGATTCCCGTGATCGTCGCCCGTCAGGCCTTCGATCGCGAGAGCGGTGATCGCGTGCGTCAGGAAGCGCGGATTGTCGGGAAACTGCTGGTCGTCGGCCGCCGTGATCGAGGTGCCGATACAGGCGAGCATCGCCAGGAGAACGGTGTGCGTGCGCATTGTGGGCCCTCTTCGTTTTGGACGGCCGATTTTACTGGGCTGACAGGAGCTCCGCAACGCGAAGGTGACACAGGGCGTCAGCGTGCTACGATCAGGGTTCGGCACCCTCAGATTGGGCCTGTAGCGCAGTTGGGAGCGCGCCTGAATGGCATTCAGGAGGTCACCGGTTCGATCCCGGTCAGGTCCACCATCCTTCGCTCGCCTACGGCGAGCTTCGGCTCGGTGACCGGACCCCCACTTCTACGTCGGCCTCACATCTGATGTGAACGCCCGATGTGCCGATCACAACCAAGGACGCTGCCCACACACGGCATCTCGCCGACCGGGGCCTTCACGTCGTGATTGAGTTCTCGGATGAGAAACGGGCCATCCGCTTCGAGCGCCACCTGAAGTCCGGCTCGGGTCGGGTTTTCGCGCGGCGTCATTTCGAACAGTGACGTTCAACACAGTACGCGTCGCCGAGTCCCCATATAATCGGCGCACGGTACGAACAAGGTAATGCGAGACGTGACCCGCATTTCGGTTCTTCTCCTGACGGCTGCAGTAGTCACGCTTCACGCCCTGGGTGCGGCAGCTCAAGGGACTTCGGCGGTTCCACAATTGACGGTCCGTCGACTTGCCGAGGGCGAGCGGCCGATCATCGATGGCCGCGTCGAAGACATGACCTGGTCGAGCACCGAGCCCTTCAGTGCATTCATCCAGCAGGAGCCGAACGAAGGCGATACCGCGACCGAACGAACGGAGATCCGATTTCTTCTGGATCGCGACAATCTCTATATCGGGGTCATCTGCTTCGAGACCGACCTGGCCGGCATTCTTGTGAGCCAGAGTCGGCGCGACGCCGATCTGGACGACACCGACTCGATTCAGATCCTCCTCGACACGTTCAACGACGGTCAGAATGCATTTGTCTTCGGCACCAATCCCTTCGGGATTGAGTACGACGGCCAGGTGATGGCCGAAGGACAGACCGGCCAGGGCGGTCGCACCGGTTTCAATATCAACTGGGATGCCGACTGGACCGTGCGGGCGCAGAGGACCGACCGGGGCTGGGAGGCGGAGTTTGCCATCCCGCTTAAAACACTGCGGTACAACCCAGGGCAGGAACGGACCTGGGGCATCAACGCGATGCGCAACATCCGTCGTAAGAACGAGCAGGTGTTCCTTGCGCCGGTCCCACGCGGATACGACCTGCACCGTGTGTCAGTCGCAGCCAAGCTCAATGGGTTGAGCCTGCCGACGCGCCGCGATCTAAAACTATTGCCGTATGTGTCCGGCGCGGCGACGGAGGACGTGACGCTGCGGGACGATCGCGTTCGACGAACCGGCGACGTCGGCCTGGACGTCAAGTGGGGCGTACGTGCCGACCTCACGCTCGATCTGACGGCTAATACCGATTTCGCGCAGGTCGAGGCCGACGAGCAGCAGGTGAACCTGACGCGGTTTCCTCTGTTCTTTCCCGAAAAGCGCCCGTTCTTTCTGGAGAACGCGCAGCTGTTTCAACTGGGGCAGCCGCAGGCCGTCGACCTGTTTTTCTCACGACGGATCGGCTTGTCGGCGAACGGCGAGCCGATCGATATCGTGGCAGGCGGTCGACTGAGCGGCAAACTTGGCGGCTACAACATCGGGTTGCTGAATATGCAGACCGATGCGGCCATCGACGGACGATCGGGGCAGACGGCGGCACCCGCCAACAATTTCACCGTACTGCGACTCCAGCGGGAGCTCGGTCGCTCGAACTTCGGTGCCATGTTCGTCGGCCGGCAGGGGGTTGGCGGCCGCGCGGCGACAGACGACTACAACCGCGCATACGGGCTCGATCTGGGCTGGCAGGCGACGACGAATGGGCGGCTGTCCGCCTTCTTAGCCCGAACCGATTCGCCGGACTCCAAAGGCGGGTCGGACCACGCCGGGGCCGTCTCGTACCTCTATACCGACGACGTGTGGACCGGCGGTGGCGGCTATACCCAGGTCGGCGACCGGTTCAATCCTGAGGTCGGCTTCCTCCAGCGACGCGGTTACCGCCGGCTCGAAACCCGCACGAATCTCCGGTACCAGCCGAAACGGTGGCCGTGGATCCGGCGCATTCAGCCTCACGCCAATTTCAACGCGTATCTGGACCTGGAGAACCGCCTGGAAAGCTCACAGGGACACTGGCACTTCTTCGACATTCAGACGCTCTCGGGCGCGCGCTTTGGCTATGTCTTCATCACCGGACAGGATCGTCCGCGGCGGCCGTTCACGATCTATCAGGACGTCAGGGGCCGGCAGGTCGTGATTCCTGCAGGCGAGTACGCGTGGACCTGGGGTGAGTTCGAGGGGAACACGAATCTCAGCGCGCCGATCGCGGCGTCACTGGTTCACAGGATCGGCAACTACTACGACGGCGATTACCACGGCTGGCGGTTGGCCGTGCATTTGCGCGCAGGAGCGAGGCTCCTGTCGGACCTTGGCTGGACCCGCGACGACGTCACGCTTCTGGGCGGTCGCTTCCACAACGACCTCGTGCCGATGAAAATCAGTTATGCCTTCACGAGTTTGGCCAGCGTGCAGGGACTGATCCAGTACAACAAACAGGCGTCGACACTCTCGTCGAATATCCGACTGGCGCTGCTGAACCGCAGCGGCACCGGATTTTTTCTTGTGTATAACGACCGCCGCGACACGTCGCCCTTCACGGCTGACGAGCTCCTGGGGCGCTCGTTTATCGTCAAGTACACACGCCTGTTCGATTACTGAGACCATCCTCGGCAGTCTCCGCCGCGGCAGTCGATCACTGATCGCGGCAAGAGGACGGGCAACATGGGCACCAAAGAGAAGAAGCCGGCTCGAGAATCGGGACAGAGGCCCAAGCAGCGCCTGAAGCGCGCGATGCTGGTCGACTTGTACGAGGCGCGGCAATTTCTGACGCTGGACACCATCAAGGAAACAGGCCTGCGCATGCCGGTCCAGGTCTATTTCAAGGATCCGGCTGTCGCCGAGACGACGGCGGTGGCAGGCATTGACAACGACTTCACGACGCCGTGGGAACCCGGTCTGGGCGACGGGCCGACCAGCGCGCGCTTTGCCGTCGTCGACTACGACGCAACCACGAACGTGCTGACGCCTCCGGCGATCTGGGATCGCAAGAGGAACTGCTATGTTGCAGCCGACCGCAAGACGGCCCTCGACGGCAAAACCAAGGATCTCTACCAGTATCACCAGCTCAGCGTGTGGGCGATCGTGCAGAACGCGCTGGATTACTTCGAAAGCAGCTCCGGACTGGGCCGCAGAATCAGCTGGGCCTTCGAGGGCAATCGGCTGATCATCGTGCCGCACGCGGGATACGGGGAGAACGCGTACTACGACCGGGAGAGCAAGTCGCTGCAGCTCTACTGGTTCGCCAGCGCCAAGGGCACCGTCTTCACCTGTCTGTCCTCCGACATCGTGAATCATGAGTTCGGCCACGCCGTACTCGATGGCCTGCGCCCGCATTACTACGAGTCGCTGGCGACGGAGACCGCGGCGTTTCACGAATTCCTGGGCGATCTGACGGCCATCCTGATGGCGTTTCGGAACAATGCATTCCGCAAGATCGTGCTCAAGGAGAGTCACGGCAAGCTCACCAATGCTCAGTTGCTGGCAGGCCTGGCGCAGCAGTTCGGCGCGGCGACAGAGGAGGCGCCCTATCTTCGCAGCGGGCTGAACTCGCAGACGATGAAGCGCCTCGCGGGCACGATCGAGCCGCATGCGCTGTCAGAGGTCCTGACCGGCGCCATGTTCGACATTCTCATGGGGATCTTCGCCAAACACCGGACGAACGAGATCAAACGCGCGAAGAGAGGCAAGAGCGGGAAACCAAGCGACATCAGAGCGTTCGCCGATACCGTTCCCCGGATGCAGATGCTGGCCATTCAGCCGCTCGATCTGTTGCCGCCGTGCGCGGTGACATTCAGGGACTATGCACTGGCCGTGCTTCGGAGCGAACAGGTCTCCAATCCGACCGATCCGACGGGCTATCGCGAATTGATGATCAAGTGTTTCATCAAGCGCGGCGTACTGACGCAGAGGGATCGGAAAGACCTGATGGAGCCCGCGCCGGTGTTCAGGCGTCTGGCGCTCGACGTCTTCCATCCCGTGGATGACCTCGCGGCCTCGCGCGGCGGGGCCTACCGCTTTCTTGACGACAATCGCGCCAAGCTGCGGATTCCAGCCAACGTGGACATCATCGTTCCCGAGATCGTGCGCGCCCGGAAGCGCAACCGCGACGGATTGCCGCAGCCCGACCAAATCATCTTGCAGTACCTCTGGCGCGAAGAATTGATTCTCGAGGGAGCGCGGTTCGGCCGGTTCGCCGGCGAACGGACCGCGATGCTCTGCGGCGGCACCATCGTGCTCGATCAGAGTGGCAACGTGATCCACTGGGCGCGCAAGCCCGGAACCCTCGCCGTGGGTAACTCACAGGCAGCGCGAGACGATCAAGCGGAGGGCCTCGAGCGACGCAAGGAACTGCTGAATACGATCGCGGCACGCATCGCGGCCGGCGTGATTGGCGATACGATTGGCGGAGAGCTCGGACTCCTTGGACGGGCTTCGCCGCCGTTCACGCTACGGCGTGTCGATGGAACGATCCGCTTCAGCTTGGCCCCGCACTTCTCCATTCGCGGAGATGCCCCTGACGACGAGACGGGAGACCGGCAATGGCAGATAAGCTTCTGATCCGGCTCTTCGACGTCGGCCTCGGCGATTGCATCTATTGTCGAATCCCGAAGGCGCACAAGGATGGCCGAGACTTTCATATCCTGATCGACTGCGGGACGCTCAGCAGCACCGACTATCTGTCGGACGCCGTCAAGCATCTCAAAGCGCTCCTGCCGTTGATTGGCGGAAAACGTCACGTCGACTTGCTGGTCGTGACGCACGAGCATAAAGATCACATGACCGGCTTCGGCATGAAGCTCTGGGACGGAATGTCATTCGGCGCGATCTGGATGAGCGCGGCGATGGACCTCAACCATCCGGAAGCGAAACGAGCGAAGAAGCTTCATGCCTTTGCCGCCGGCGCGATGCAGCAGGCGCTGCGTCTGAACCTGGCGCTCGGCCCGCAGTTGACGGAGCTCGCGGCGGCCGTGGCGCTGAACAAGACCGCGATGACCACCCTGCGCGAGACGCTGCCCAAGAAGAACAAGATCAAGGCGACCTACGTTCACTCACAATCGAGCAAGAAAGACCTCGCTTTGCCGCTGAAGGGGGCAACAGTCAGCGTGCTGGGGCCCGAAAAGGACATCGATTTCTACTATCTGGGCAGGGCCGGCGATCCCTCGCTGCGGAGGGCCCTGGGGTTAATCGACTCGGGGCTGCCGGATCCGGCAACGGCAGTTCCGAACGAAAAGAACATTCCGGCCCCGGCGAACATCGACCCAGCCGAATTCCGCCAATTGCGTTCGCGCATGCTCTCGACGGCGCTCGCCTTCGCCGACCTCGACGGGAAAGTCTGCAATAACACGAGCGTCGTGCTCCTGATCGTATGGAAGGGCAGACGACTGCTGTTCGTCGGCGATGCGGAGTGGGACGGCGCGTTCAAGAAAGGCACGAAGGCGAACTGCTCCTGGAACGTGATGTGGAACTTACGAAAGAAGCAGCTCGACGGTCCACTCGCGTTCTACAAGATCGGACATCATGGCAGCGTCAACGCGACGCCATGGGGGCAGACGCCCGTCGCCCGGAGTGGGGAACCGCTCGCCATTCTCGATGCGATCCTGCCGGTCAAGTCGAAAGCCAAAGCCGCGGCGATCGTCTCGACGCGTCGAGGCAACTATCCGACGATTCCGCGCACGGACCTCCTCGCCGAGATCGGCGGCCGCGTATCCAATACCAGGAACTACGCCGACGCGTTCACCAAGGCCCTCAAGAAGACGTCAGAGGTGCCTCAGTTCGCCGAGTACGAACGCAAGTCGTTCGCGAAGCCGCAGCCGCGGCGCACCGACCTCGAGCGCATGCTGGTCGACTCGAAACCGTTCGTCGACGTCGAAATCGATAGTCCTCATTAGAGAGAGCGCCAACGGGTTGGCAAGCCAACCTGCGCGAAATCGTAATCAACGTTCAAATTCCGTCAGCGTCGATCGGCGACGCTCGGGACGATCTTCGACTTACGCCGGGCATGGTCGTCGCATTCCGACGCCCGTCATGAAAACACCTGCGTTCGCATTCCTGCTCGCTCTCGCCGCAGGCTCCGCTGCCGAGGCCGCCACCATCCAGGTTCCCGCTGATGCCGCCACGATTCAGCAGGCCATCGACGCCGCGGCGCCCGGCGATACCGTTCTCGTCGCCCCCGGCACGTATGTCGAGAACCTCACCTTTCTCGGCAAGGCCATCACGGTCGTGAGCGAGGGCGGTCCCAACGTGACAGTGATCGACGGCAATTGGGCTGGGCCGGTGGTCGCGTTCACGTCCGGTGAGCCTCGCGGCGCGGTGTTGCGCGGATTCACGATTCAGCGCGGAGCCAGCAGCTTCAGCGGCGGCGGCGTGCTCGTCCAGAATTCGTCGCCGACGATCGCCGACAACTGGATCATCGGCAACGGCGCGTGCTCTGGCGCCGGCGTGTACAGCAGCTTCGGATCGCCTCTGATTCAGGGGAACCGGATCGCGCGGAACTTCCTGTACGGTTGCACCGGCGGCTTCGGGATCGGCGTGTACATCGGGGGCGACTCCGCCGCTGAGCTGATCGGAAACTCGATCACCGACAACAACGGGCCGGCGCACGGCGGTGGCGTCACGCTGTTCGCCGCGGGCCGCGCCGTGCTGCGCTGGAACGTGATCGCGCGCAACGTGACATCGGGCTTCAGCCCCTGCACGCAGGGCGGCGGGATCTGGATGGTCAACTTCTCGCAGGCGACGATCGTCAACAACCTCGTCGTCGGCAACGTGGCCGGATGCGGCGGCGGCCTCTACTGGAGCGGTTCGACCGGCGTCACGACGTTCGTGAACAACACGTTCGCGGACAACGACGCACCCGAAGGGTCCGCCATCGCGTTCAGCGGCGCCGACGCGCGGCATCTGATCTTCAACAACGTATTGATCGGCAAACCGGGGCAGGCCGCCGTCCACTGCAGCAACTCGAGCTCCACGCCGTCGCCGGTGATCAACATGAGCGATGTGTTCAGTGCTCAAGCGCTGCCGTATAGCGGGACGTGCGCTGATCAGACGGGAAATCGCGGAAACATCTCCGCCAATCCGGTGTTCGTCCGCGAGTCGTACGGCGACGTGCTGGGCGATTACCACCTGCAGCACGCCTCGCCGGCGCTCGACGCGGGCGATAACGCGGCTCCCGGGATGCCGACGATGGATCTCGATGGCGCCGCCCGGATCGTCGACGGAAATTTTGATGGCGACGCGCGGATCGATATGGGTGCGTTCGAATACTTCAACGCGCCCCCGGTAGCCGTGGCCGGCCCGGATCGGACCGTCGTGGCCAATTCAAGCTGCGTCGCTGTGGTCGCTCTCGATGGCACCGGGTCATCGGATCCGGAGGGCGATGCCCTGACCTACCGCTGGACGGGATGGTTCGGAACCGTCTCGGGCGCGACCGCGTCGGTATCGCTGCCGGCAGGTACGCATGTCCTCACGCTGACCGTTGGCGACGGTCGCGGCGCATCGGCAACCGACGCGTTGGTTGCCACAGTTCTCGACACGACGCCGCCGATCATTCAGTCGGCAGCGCCGTCCCCCTCGGTGCTGTCGCCGGCGAACAAGCAGCTGGTGCCGGTTACGATCGTCGTATCCGCGACGGATGCCTGCGACGGATCGATCCGTTGCCGGATCGTGTCGGTGACCAGCAACGAGCCGATCAACGCCACCGACTGGAAGATCACAGGCGACCTGACGGTCAACCTGCGGGCCGAGCGGTCCAATAAGGGCACGGGCCGCGTCTATACGATTACAATCGAGTGCGTGGATGCGTCCGGGAACGTGTCGACGAAAACGGTGACAGTGACCGTGCCTCGCTGAGGCAACATCATGGCGCCAGGCGCGCGAGGACTCGTCAATTGGTTTCGCCGCTCGCGGGTCCAATCAGCGGAGCTTTTCCCGGATCAGTGGGCATCCTTCCTTTGGGAGAACTCCGCCCATTACCGGCGGCTGCCCGGCCGGTTACAGACGGCATTCGAATCAGACGTCCAGCGATTCATCGCCAAACAACGTATTACAGGAGTGGCGATGAAGGTCGACGACCCGTTGCGTCTTCTGGTCGCCGCGTCAGCCGCGACGCTGAGCGTCGGGTGGCCCGGCTACAAATGGAGCGAGGTCTCCGAGGTTCTGTTGTATCCGGATGACTTCGATCGCGACTACGTAATCGGGCGGCCTGAACTGGGAGGGATGGCTCATGTCTGGGGCACTGTCATACTGTCCGTCCCCTCGCTCCGGCACAGCTTCGCGTATTACGAGGATGCCTATCACGTCGGCTTGCACGAGTTCGCGCACCTGCTGACATACGAAAGGGGACAACAGATCAAAGTTCCGGTAGGCCTTCCGCCCGCGCAGATTCAGTTGTGGGAGGCCATTGAGGCACGCGAGTTGAAGCGTGTTGCCGGCGGTGAGTCGATCGTCGACCCGTATATCCTGCACCCCTCCGAGTTCTTTCCTTGCGCCGTCGAAGCATTCTTCCAGAAGCCCATAGAGCTACAGGAAGTGCATCGAAGACTCTACCGGTTTCTCAGCCGATATTTCCACCAGAGCCCAGCGTTGTGGGAGTCCAGGTTCAGGGCGCGAGCCGTTCGGTCACCTCGATATAAGTTCCCCACGGGTCGGTGAAGAACGCGACCTTCGTTGCCGCATTCTGCACCTGGCGAATCGCCGCGTCGAACTTCAGACCGTGAGTCGCCAGCCTCTTCTGGAACTCCTCGAGGTTCGTCACGTCGAAGCCGATGTGATCGATCGCGCGGCCTCTGCTCGGCGCGGGCTTTTCGGTCGCGGCTGAAAACGACAGATTGAAACGGTGGAAGTAATCACACTCGATGACACCCGGGCCGGAGACGCGCTTGCGCTGCCCGGGAAAGCCGCCGAACACCTTCGCATACCAGGCCTGCATCGCTGGAATGTCGGCTGACGCCGGATACAGGTGAATGTGATCCATGCCGACGGGCCC
>Ga0075421_100000254_pt1 | contig 51724 bp, 66 predicted proteins | sample SoiMetdeltSBSDD5_FD_75292 | JGI IMG/M metagenome (GOLD analysis project Ga0075421, IMG submission 75292) | Bulk soil microbial communities from a Populus tree surrounding site in Tennessee, USA - Soil MetaG P. deltoides SBSDD5 | ecosystem: Environmental > Terrestrial > Soil > Tree plantation... | reverse complement strand
ATCGACAACGTCAAGCCGGCCCTCGAGGTCAAGAGCCGCCGCGTCGGTGGCTCGAACTACCAGGTTCCCGTCGAGGTCCGCCCGACGCGCCGCACGGCGCTGGCGATCCGCTGGATGATCAGCTACGCCGCCTCGCGCGGTGAGAAGACGATGCAAGACAAGCTCGCCGGCGAGATTCTCGACGCGGCGAACAATCGCGGCAACGCGATCAAGAAGCGCGAAGACACGCACAAGATGGCCGAGGCCAACAAGGCGTTCGCGCACTACCGCTGGTAGAAAAAGCGTGTAGAATCTCTCGCCGCTTCTAGCGGCGAGTCATTTCGCCGGATGCCTGAATCCGGCGGCTAGAACAACTCAGCAGCTTTCCGTAGCTCCGTCTCGACCGGATAACACAGAACGGGTTCTGCGGTTCCGGACCGAGCAACGGGAAACACAAAACCGTTTTGAACAGCATCTCCCCCACGGGAGGTGTGCGCGTGCCGGCAGTTGCCGGGATGCGTGTGTTGTGGTCTGGAAGAAAACAAAGCAATGGCACGTCAGGTACCTCTCGAGAAGACTCGCAACATCGGCATCATGGCTCACATCGATGCCGGTAAGACGACGACCACCGAGCGCATCCTCTACTACACCGGGATCACGCATAAGATCGGTGAAGTACACGATGGCACTGCGACGATGGACTGGATGGTCCAGGAGCAGGAGCGCGGCATCACCATCACCTCGGCCGCGACCACAGCCATGTGGGGCGAGACCCGCATCAACATCATCGACACGCCCGGTCACGTCGACTTCACCGTCGAAGTGGAGCGCTCGCTCCGCGTCCTCGACGGCGCGGTCGGTGTGTTCTGTGCGGTCGGCGGCGTCGAGCCGCAGTCCGAGACCGTGTGGCGTCAGGCCGACAAGTACGGCGTTCCCCGCATCGCCTTCATCAACAAGATGGACCGCGTCGGCGCGAACTTCGAATCCGTCGTCAATCAGGTCCGCACGAAGCTCGGCAAGAACGCCGTTCCCCTGCAGCTCCCGATCGGTTCCGAGGACAAGTTCAAGGGCGTCATCGACCTCGTGCAGATGAAGGCCCTCGTCTTCCGCGACGAGAGCCTCGGCGCGAAGTACGACGTCGAAGAGATCCCGGCCGATCTGCGCGCCGAAGCCGAGCAGTATCGCGAGAAGATGGTCGAGTCGATCGCCGAATCGCACGACGAGCTCCTCGAGAAGTACCTCGCCGGCGAGACCATCGAGATTTCCGAGCTGAAGGCCGCGCTCCGCGACGCGACCATCCATCAGAAGATCACCCCGGTCCTCTGCGGGACTGCGTTCAAGAACAAGGGCGTTCAGCCGCTGCTCGACGCCGTCGTCGACTATCTCCCGAGCCCGATGGACATCCCGCCGGTCAAGGGCGTGAACCCGGACGACGAGTCGTTCATGGAGCGCCCGGCGGACGACGACGCGCCGTTCTCCGCGCTCGTCTTCAAGATCATGACCGACCCCTTCGTCGGCCAGCTCGCGTTCTTCCGCGTCTACTCGGGCCGCGTCGAGTCGGGCACCGCGGTGTTGAACTCGACCAAGGGCACGACCGAGCGCATCGGGCGTCTGCTGCAGATGCACGCCAACAAGCGCGAAGAGATCAAGGAAGTGCGCGCGGGTGACATCGGCGCGGCCGTCGGCCTGCGCAGCGTCACCACCGGCGACACGATCTGCGACAAGAACAAGCCGATTGTCCTCGAGACGATGGTGTTCCCCGAGCCGGTCATCGCGGTGGCCATCGAGCCGAAGACCAAGACCGACCAGGAAAAGATGGGCGTCGCTCTCGCGAAGCTCATGCAGGAAGACCCGACGTTCAAAGTCCACACGGACATCGAAACGAACCAGACCATCATCCGTGGGATGGGCGAGCTGCACCTCGAGATCATCGTCGACCGCATGGTTCGCGAGTTCGGGGTCGGCGCGAACGTCGGCAAGCCGCAGGTCGCGTATCGCGAGGCCATCACCCGCAACTCGACAGCGGAAGGCAAGTTCGTCCGCCAGTCGGGTGGTAAGGGTCAGTACGGCCACGTCAAGATGCGCTTCGAGCCGATCCCGGAAGGCGGGTTCGAGTTCGTCAACGAGATCGTCGGCGGATCCGTCCCCAAGGAATTCATCAAGCCGACCGAGCAGGGCATCAAGGAAGCGATGGAGCGCGGCATCGTCGCCGGTTATCCGATGACGGGCGTGCGCGCGATCCTGTACGACGGCTCGTACCACGACGTCGATTCCAGCGAAATGGCGTTCAAGATCGCCGGCTCGATGGCCTACCAGGAAGGCGCGAAGAAGGCCGGCCCGATTCTCATGGAGCCGATCATGGACGTCGAGGTCGTGACCCCGGAAGACTACGCCGGCGACGTCATGGGCGACCTCTCGCGTCGTCGCGGAAAGATTCAGCAGATGGAGGACCGCGCGGGAGCGAAGGTCATTCGCGCTCACGTGCCTCTGTCGGAGATGTTTGGTTATGCAACCCAGGTGCGCTCGATGTCTCAGGGGCGCGCCAGCTACACGATGCAGTTCCTGGCGTACGAGCCGGCCCCGAAGACCGTGGCCGAAGAAGTCATCGCCAAGAGCGGCGGTACCACGCAACGCGTTTGATTTGCTCGCTAAGAGCCAACAGCTGAGAGCTAAGAGCTAAAGACGGAGGTTAGAGACTCAAATGGCCAAAGAGAAATTCGATCGCAGTAAGCCGCACGTCAACATCGGCACGATCGGTCACGTCGACCACGGCAAGACCACGCTGACGGCTGCCATCACCAAGGTCCTCGCTTCGAGGGGCACGGCTTCGTTCGTGGCCTTCGACCAGATCGACAAGGCTCCGGAAGAGCGCGAGCGCGGCATCACCATCGCCACCGCGCACGTCGAGTACTCGACCGCCAACCGCCACTATGCCCACGTCGACTGCCCGGGCCACGCTGACTACGTCAAGAACATGATCACCGGCGCCGCGCAGATGGACGGTGCGATCCTCGTGGTCGCCGCCACCGACGGTCCGATGCCGCAGACCCGCGAGCACATCCTGCTCGCCCGTCAGGTCGGCGTGCCGTACATCGTCGTCGCCCTGAACAAGGTCGACGCGGCCGATCCGGACCTCCTCGAGCTCGTCGAGCTGGAAGTCCGCGAGCTGCTCTCGAGCTACGAGTTCCCGGGCGACGACATTCCCATCGTCCGCGTCTCCGCGCTCAAGGCGCTGCAGACCACCGACAACAACGACGAGTGGGCGATGAAGATCATCGAGCTCATGGACGCGGTCGACAACTACATCCCGCTTCCGGAGCGCGCCATCGACAAGCCGTTCCTGATGCCGGTCGAAGACATCTTCTCGATCTCGGGCCGCGGCACGGTCGTCACGGGTCGTATCGAGCGCGGCATCGTCAAGGTCGGTGAGGAAATCGAGATCGTCGGCATCCGCCCGACCATCAAGAAGGTCGTCACCGGCGTCGAGATGTTCCGCAAGCTCCTCGATCAGGGTCAGGCGGGCGACAACGTCGGCCTCCTGCTCCGCGGCGTGGAGCGCAAGGACGTCGAGCGCGGCCAGGTTTGCGCCAAGCCGGGCTCGATCACCCCGCACACGAAGTTCAAGGCCGAGGTCTACATCCTGACGAAGGAAGAGGGCGGCCGTCACACGCCGTTCTTCAACGGCTACCGTCCGCAGTTCTACTTCCGTACGACCGACGTCACGGGCGTTGCGAACCTCGCCGAAGGCGCCGAGATGGTCATGCCGGGAGACAACACCTCCCTGACCATCAACCTCATCGCGCCGATCGCGATGGAGAAGGGTCTTCGCTTCGCGATTCGTGAGGGCGGCCGCACGGTCGGCGCCGGCACGGTGACCGAGGTCATCGAGTAGTGATCCGAATGTGAGGCGGGCCGCGAGGCCCGCCTCATCTGTTCTTTGTAAGGGTACTGAAACCATGATGAACGAAAAGATCCGCATCCGACTCAAGGCTTACGACTACCGCGTGCTCGACCAGTCGACGAGTGAGATCGTGGACACGGCCAAGCGCACGGGGGCCAAGGTGGCGGGACCGATCCCTCTGCCGACGCAGATCTCGAAGTACACGGTTCTGCGCTCGCCCCACGTGGACAAGAAATCGCGCGAGCAGTTCGAGATGCGGACGCACAAGCGGCTGCTCGACATCCTCGAGCCGACGACGCAGACCGTCGACGCGCTCATGAAGCTCGAGCTCCCGGCGGGCGTCGACGTCGAGATCAAGGCATTCGGAAAATAGGTCCTATACGTCCTATAGGTCCTATGAGTCCTATAGGCAGACACATGAACCTCGGCGACGAGGTTCCAAGGTGGAAAGACTAAGCAAATGGCAATCGAAGGAATCATTGGCAAGAAGGTCGGGATGACCCAGGTGTTCGCCGAAGACGGCGCGCTGGTCCCTGTGACGGTCATCCAGGCCGGTCCCTGCCTCGTGGTCCAGAAGAAGACGACCGAGAAGGACGGCTACGACGCCGTGCAGATCGGTCTGGTCGAGAAGGTCTCGAACCGCCGCGTGACCAGCGCGCTTCGCGGACACTTCGAGAAGGCCGGCGTGCAGCCGGTGAAGACGCTCGCGGAAGTGCCGTACAGCGGCGACGCGAACGTCGGCGACCGCGTGCAGGTCGACATGTTCAAGGCCGGCGACTCCATCGACGTCGTCGGGCAGTCGAAGGGCAAGGGCTTTCAGGGCGTCGTCAAGCGTCACGGCTTCGCCGGCGGACGCGAGTCGCACGGCTCGATGTTCCACCGCGCGCCCGGCTCCATCGGGGCGTCGGCGTTCCCTTCGCGCGTCATGAAGGGCATGCGCATGGCTGGCCGGATGGGCGGCGATCAGGTCACGGTCAAGAACCTCCGCGTGGCGAAGGTCGATGCCGAGAACAACCTGCTCTACGTCCGCGGTGCCGTCCCCGGTGGTCGCAACGGCCTCGTGTTCGTGCGCTTTGCCAGAAACGGGAAGCGGGGTGAGTGATGCCGACCATTGACATCAAGAACTGGAACAACAAGAAGGTGGGCTCGGTCGACCTGCCGGAAGAGATCTTCGCGTATCCGTACAAGGAGCATCTCGTCCACGAAGCGGTCCGCAACTACCTCGCGTCTCTGCGCCAGGGAACGCACAAGACCAAGACCCGCTCCGAAGTGGCTGGATCCGGCAAGAAGCCGTTCCGCCAGAAGGGCACCGGCCGCGCGCGCCAGGGCGGCAACCGTCCGCCCATTCACAGGCATGGCGGTACGGTCTTCGGTCCCCAGCCGCGCGACTACTCGTACAAGATGAACACCAAGGAGAAGAAGGCGGCCCTCAAGTCGGCTCTCTCCCAGCGGGTGAAGGAAGGGAAGTTCGTCGTCGTCGACAACATGGCCGTCGACGAGGCGAAGACCCAGTCGTTCGCCCAGAAGGTCGCGGCGATCGGCGTCGAGGGGAAAGCTCTTCTCATCGACACGATGGAGAACACGAACGCGTTTCTCGCGTCGCGCAACAACCCCAAGCTGAACTTCGTCGACGCGCTCCACGTGAACGTTTACGACGTCGTCAACAGCCGCTACATCGTCCTGAGCCAGGCCGCGCTCGATCGTCTGACGGAGGCCCTCAGCAATGAACGCTAATCAGATCATCCGCCGGCCTCTGGTCACCGAGAAGTCCACGATCCTCCGCGAAGAGGGCAATGTCATCGCTTTCGAAGTGGATCCGAGCGCGAACAAGATCGAGGTCAAGAAGGCCGTCGAGCAGCTCTTCAAAGTGAAGGTCGAAGAGGTCCGCCTCTTCAACGTTCGCGGAAAGATGAAACGCATGGGCCGCTGGGCCGGCAAGCGCCGCGACTGGCGCAAGGCCTACGTGCGGTTGAAAGCAGGAGAAAAAGCGCCGGAGTTCGTCGAAGGCGTTTAAGAAACTAGCCCCCGGCTTCAGCCGGGGGTGAACGAGCCGATAACAAGAGAAAACTATGGCTACGAACAAATACAAACCGACGTCTCCCGGCATCCGGTTTCAGACGCACGCTTCGTTCGAGGACATCACCAAGTCCCGTCCGGAGAAGTCGCTGACCAAGGGCAAGCCGAAGACGGGCGGCCGCAACTCGAAGGGGCGCATCACCTCGCGCTTCATCGGCGGCGGCCACAAACAGAAGTACCGCGAGATCGACTTCAAGCGCGACAAGCGCGGCATCCCCGCGAAAGTCGCTGCCATCGAATACGATCCGAACCGCAGCGCGCACATCGCCCTGCTCCACTACGTGGACGGCGAGAAGCGCTACATCCTCGCGCCGAACGGCCTCGGCGTCGGCACGCAGATCACAGCCGGCGAGGACGCCGACATCCTGGTGGGTAACGCCCTCCCGCTGTCGAAGATCCCCCTCGGCACCGTGATCCACAACGTCGAGCTCAAAGAAGGCAAGGGCGGCCAGATGGTCCGCTCGGCCGGCGCCGGCGCGCAGCTCATCGCCCGCGAAGGCGATTGGGCCACGCTGCGTCTCCCCTCGGGCGAGATGCGCAAGGTGCACGTTCGCTGCTACGCGACGATCGGTCAGGTCGGAAACCTCGAGCACGAGAACGTATCCATCGGGAAAGCGGGTCGCACGCGTCACCTCGGCAAGAAGCCTCACAACCGCGGCGTGTCGATGAACCCGGTCGACCACCCGCTGGGCGGCGGCGAAGGCAAGACCTCCGGTGGACGCCATCCGGTGTCGCCGTGGGGCCAGCCGACCAAGGGATACAAGACCCGTCGCAACAAGCAGACGAACAAGTTCATCGTCAAGCGGAGAACCAAGTAAATGCGCTCAATGAAAAAAGGTCCGTTCGTGGACGACCACCTTTCCAAGAAGGTGGAAACGATGAACCGCGAGCGCGAGAAGAAAGTCATCAAGACCTGGTCGCGCCGTTCGACCGTGACGCCCGACATGGTCGGCCACACGATCGCGGTGCACAACGGCCGGAAGTTCACGCCGGTCTACGTCTCCGAGAACATGGTCGGCCACAAGCTGGGCGAGTTCTCGCTCACCCGTACGTTCAAGGGCCACAGCGGCAAGAAGGTCGAAAAGACCGCCAAGCCGGCTGGCAAGTAAGGGCGCGGAGAACACAATGGAAGCAACCGCAACTCTCAGGTATTTGAAAGCGTCGCCGCAGAAGATCCGGCTCGTGGCCGACCTCGTGCGCGGCAAGAAGGTCGAGGAAGCGCTCAACATCCTCCGCTTCACGCGGAAGGCGTGTGCGAAGGACCTCGAGAAGCTCCTCCGCTCGGCCGTGGCCAACGCGGAGAACAAAGAGGCCAGCGCGGACGTCGACGAGCTCGTGGTCTCGAAGATCTACGTCAACGAGGGACCGCGTGAGAAGCGCATCCAGCCCGCGCCGATGGGCCGCGCCTATCGCATTCAGAAGCGGAAGGCGCACGTCACGGTGCATGTGTCGGATGAAGTGAAAGCGGTCAACGAGCGCAGCGGCGGCAAGGGCCGCACCGGCGCCAGGAAATAGGGGCTAATCGATGGGTCAGAAGGTCAATCCTTACGGTTTTCGGCTGGGCTTCAACAAGACCTGGCACTCGCGCTGGTTCGCCGGGAAGACGTACGCCGAGACGCTGCATCGCGATCTGAAGCTGCGCCAGGATCTCAAGAAGCGCCTCAAGCACGCCGGCGTGTCGGAGATCGACATCGAGCGCACCGCGAACAAGATGCGCATCAACATCTACACCTCGCGTCCGGGCATCATCATCGGCCGCAAGGGTGCCGAGGTGGACAAGCTGCGTGACGAGCTGCAGAAGCTCGTCAACGGCGAGGTCTACATCAACATCCAGGAGATCCAGCGTCCGGAGCTCGACGCGCAGCTCGTGGCCGAGAACATCGCCACCCAGCTCGAGCGCCGCATCGCCTTCCGCCGCGCGATGAAGAAGGCCATGGAATCGGCCTTCCGCTTCGGAGCGAAGGGCATCAAGGTCCGCGTGGGCGGACGCTTGAACGGCGCCGAGATCGCCCGCACCGAGTGGTATCAGGACGGACGCCTTCCGCTGCACACGCTCAAGGCCGACATCGACTACGGATTCGCCGAGGCCAACACCACGTACGGAAAGATCGGCGTGAAGGTGTGGCTGTACAAGGGCGAAATGGCCAAGGCACGCAGCCGCCGCCGCGAGAAGTAACCAACCAGTCTTAGGAGAACCGCATCATGTTGATGCCGAAGAAGGTCAAATTCAGAAAGCAGCAGCGCGGACGGCGCCGCGGACTCGCTACGCGAGGCGCGAAGGTGTCGTTCGGCGACTTCGGGCTGCAGGCACTCGAGGCGGGCTGGGTGACGGCGCGCCAGATCGAGGCCGCTCGTATCGCCATGACCCGCCACGTCAAGCGCGGCGGCAAGATCTGGATCCGCATCTTCCCCGACAAGCCGATCACCAAGAAGCCGCTCGAAACCCGTATGGGTAAGGGCAAGGGTGCGCCGGAAGAGTGGGTGTGCGTGGTCAAGCCGGCCCGCATCCTCTACGAGATGGAGGGTGTGACCCGCGAGGTCGCCGAAGAGGCGTTCCGCCTGGCCGGTTCCAAGCTCCCGATCCGGACGCGCTTCGTCACGCGCCAGCAAACGGAGGTCGGCGAGTAATGGCCAGCAAGAAAACCATCACAACGCTTCGCGACAAGAGTGTCGATGAGCTTCGGGCCCGCGAGCGCGACCTGAGAGAGCAGCTCTTCAAGCTGCGCTTCCAGCGCGCCACCGGCCGAGTCGAGAACCCGATGAAGATGCGTCAGGTCCGCCGCGAGATCGCGCAGATCGAAACGCTGCTCAATGAGCGCGCAAGCGCGTAGGCACAAGCACATGGCAAACGAAGAAAAGAACACCGAAACCGCTGCGCCGTCGGACAAGCGCACCAAGGTCGGCGTGGTCGTCTCGAACAAGATGCAGAAGACCGTCGTCGTCGCGGTCGAGAACCTGGTCAAGCACGGGATGTATCAGAAGTACATCAAGCGCACGAACAAGTTCCTCGCCCACAACGAGCGTCCGGACATCAACATCGGTGACCGCGTGATCATCGAGGAGACGCGCCCGCTGTCGAAGCGCAAGCGCTGGAATGTTCGGGAAGTCCTGGACAAGGCCAGCTAGGAGTCACCAATGATTCAGATGGGAACGATTCTGCAGGTTGCAGACAACACGGGTGCGAAGAAGATCTTCTGCATCAAGCTGATCGGCGGATCGACCGCCGGCCAGTACGCGAGCCTCGGCGACGTCATCACGGCGTCGGTCAAGGAAGCGTCGCCGGACGGCACGGTCAAGAAGGGTGCGGTCGTCAAGGCCGTCATCGTCCGCACCGTCAAAGAGAATCGCCGCCGCGACGGCTCGTACATCAAGTTCGACGACAACGCGGCCGTTCTGATCAACGACGCGCGCGAGCCGGTCGGAACGCGTGTTTTCGGCCCCGTGGCCCGCGAGCTTCGCGAGCGCAAGTTCATGAAGATCATCTCGCTCGCGCCGGAAGTCATCTAAAGGAAGCAACACAATGGGACTGTACGGACGTAGCACCAAACAGGAAGAACCGCACAAGCCGCACTTGCGCAAGGGCGACACGGTGGTCGTGCTTTCGGGGAAGGACCGCGGCAAGCAAGGCCGCGTTCTGAAGGTTCAGGCGACGAAGGGCACCGCCATCGTCGAGCGCGTGAACGAGAAGAGCAAGCACGAGCGCCCGAACCCCGGCAAGAACGTGAAGGGCGGCATCGCCAAGCGCGAGTATCCGATCAAAGTCGACAAGCTGCAGGTGGTCTGCCCGAGCTGCAACGAGCCCGCTCGTCTCGGTTCGCACCGCAATGAACAGGGAGACGCGGTCCGCTACTGCCGCAAGTGCAAGGCGGACTTGACCAAGTAGACGGGCCAACGCCCGTCGTACATCACCTCGCTCGTACAACGCCGAGCGGACAAAGGAACCACGATGGCACCAAGACTCAAAGAGCATTACCAGAAAGAGGTCCGCAGGAAACTGCAGGACGAGTTCGGGATCAAGAATCCCATGGCCGTGCCCAAGGTCGAGAAGGTCGTTCTCAACATGGGCATGGGCGAGGCGATCTCGAACGCAAAGATCCTCGACGCGGCCGTCGACGAGCTGGCCACGATCACCGGCCAGAAGCCGGTCGTGACCAAGGCCAAGAAGTCGATCGCCAGCTTCAAGCTCCGCGAGGGACAGTCCATCGGCACGATGGTCACCCTGCGCGGCGAGAAGATGTACGAGTTCCTGGACCGTCTGATCAACATCGCTCTGCCTCGTGTCCGCGACTTCCGCGGCCTGCCGACGAAGTCGTTCGACGGACGCGGTAATTACACCCTCGGCATTCGCGACCACCTGATCTTTCCGGAGATCGATCCGGTCAAGGTCGACAAGTCCAAGGGCATGAACATCACGATCGTCACGACGGCGAAGAGCGACGAGCAGGCGCGCGTCCTTCTTCGCGAGCTCGGGATGCCGTTCGGCAAATAGAGGAACCAATGGCCAAAACTTCAATGATCGTCAAGGCTGAGCGGAAACCGAAGTTCTCGGTGCGCAAGCGCAACCGCTGCAAGCAGTGCGGACGTCCGCGCGGGTTTCTGCGGAAGTTCCAGCTCTGCCGCATCTGCTTCCGTCAGCTCTCACTCGGCGGCTACATCCCGGGTGTGACCAAGTCGAGCTGGTAGCTCGTCTCTTAGACCGATATCAGGAGTCACAGAATGTCGATGACAGATCCCATCGCGGATATGCTCACCAGAATCCGCAACGGAATTCAGTCGCGCCACGATCGCGTCGAGATGCCGAACTCGAAGCTCAAGGTCGAAGTCGCGAAGATCCTCAAGTCCGAGGGTTTCATTAGTAACTACAAGGTCGTCCAGGAAGACGGCAAGCCGCAGGCCTCGCTCCGCGTTTACCTGAAGTACTCGGAAAGCGGCGAGCCGGTCATCCACGGCATCGAGCGCGTCTCGCGTCCGGGCCGCCGCGTCTACCGCGGCAAGGAAGACATCCCGAAGGTTCTCGGGGGTCTCGGCCTGGCCATCGTGTCGACCTCGAAGGGCGTGCTTTCGGGCGCCGAGGCCGCGCGTACCGGCGTCGGCGGCGAAGTGCTCTGCCAGGTCTGGTAAGGGAGATCGAACAATGTCTCGTATCGGAAAGAAAGAGATTCCGCTGCCGAAGGGCGTCGAGGTCCGTCAGGACGGCGATGCCGTCGTGGTCAAGGGACCGAAAGGCTCGCTGCTGACGCCGATCGTCGCCGGCATCACCATGTCGGTGGAGAACAACGTCGTCAAGTTTCAGCGCCCGGACGAAGAGAAGAAGACCCGTGCGTTTCACGGCCTGATGCGCGCGCTCGTGGCGAACAACGTCAAGGGCGTGAGCGAAGGCTTCAAGCGCGAGCTCGACATCGTCGGCGTCGGTTACCGCGCCGAGGTGAAAGGGAAGGAAGTCGTCTTCCAGCTCGGATACTCGCACCCGGTGAAGTTCCCGATCCCCGAGGGGATCGACATCGCAGTCGAGGCCAAGACGGGCCACATCACCATCACCGGCATCGACCGTCAGAAAGTCGGGCAGGTCGCGGCCGAGATCCGCAGTCTTCGCGAGCCGGACCCCTACAAGGGGAAGGGCATCAAGTACTCGGATGAAACGATCCGCCGCAAGGCCGGAAAGGCCGCGGGCAAGTAACAGGACGTATAGGACTCATAAGACGAATAGGACCTATATGTCCTATGCGTCCTATGGGTCCTACTAGTGGGCCGGGCATGACACCTCGGCACAGAGGAAACAATGGACAAAGCAAGACACAGAGTGGAAGCACGCGGCCGGATCCGCGAACGGATTCGCGGGAAGGTCACGGGAACGACGGAGCGTCCGCGTCTGGCGGTGTTCCGGAGTCTCAAGAGCATCTACGCGCAGGTGATCGACGACGCGAACGGCCGGACCATCGTCTCGGCCTCGAGCCTCGAAAAGGATGCCGGCACGAAGGGCTCGAACATCGCCGCGGCAAAGGCCGTCGGCGCGCTCATCGCGAAGAAGGCGAAAGACAAGGGCATCACCAAAGTCGTCTTCGACCGTGGCGGATACCTCTACCACGGCAACATCAAGGCGCTTGCCGATGCAGCGCGTGAGAACGGACTGGAATTCTAGGAGATCACATGCAGCGTCCAATGCAGCGTCCAGGACAGCGTCAGGGTGGACCGGGCTCACAGCGCGGCGACCGCCGTCAGGAAGAGCGTTCCGAGAGCGGGATGATCGATAAGGTCGTCCACATCAACCGCGTGACGAAGGTCGTCAAGGGCGGCAAGAACTTCAGCTTCAGCGCGCTGGTCGTCGTCGGCGACGGCGCGGGCCGGGTCGGTTTCGGCTCGGGCAAGGCGAAGGAAGTTCCGGCCGCCATCAAGAAGGGCATCGAGATCGCGAAGAAGAACATGATCAAGATCGCCATGACCGGGACCACGATTCCGCACGCGATCGTCGGCCACTACGGCGCCGGCAAGGTCATGCTCAAGCCCGCCTCCGATGGTACCGGCGTCATCGCCGGCGGCCCGGTGCGCGCGATCCTCGAGTCGGCCGGCATTCAGAACATTCTGACCAAGTCGCTCGGCACGGCCAACCCGCACAACGTCGTCAAGGCGACGTTCGAGGCGCTCAAGAACCTCCGCACCGAGGAGCAGTATCAGAAGCTCCGCGGAGGCGTCGAGGCGGCTGAAGGAGTCGAAGCGTGAGCGCGAAGAAGGCCGGACCGAAAACCATCCGCATCCGCCAGGTGCGCAGCGGCATCGGTTGCCCCGTCGAGATGCGCGAGACCCTCAAGGCTCTCGGCCTCGGCAAGATGCACCGCGTCGCCGAGCGCGCTGACACGAAGGAAGTTCGCGGAATGATCGCGAAGATCCCTCACCTCGTCCAAGTTGTCGAGTAGGAGTCAACTCATGGAACTCAGTAATCTCAAACCGAAAAAAGGCGCGCGTCACGCCAAGAAGCGCGTCGGCCGCGGCCCGGGATCGGGTCATGGCAAGACGTCCGGCCGCGGTGAGAAGGGACAGAAGTCCCGCTCCGGCTTCAGTCGTCAGCCCGGCTTCGAAGGCGGCCAGATGCCTCTGCATCGTCGTCTGCCGAAGCGCGGCTTCACCAACATCTTCAAGACCGACTATGCGGTCGTGAACCTCTCCGATCTGGAGCGCTTCGACAACGGCGCGAACGTCGACGAGACGGCGCTGCGTCAGGCGGGCCTGGTCAAGGGGCAGCACGACGGCATCAAGGTGCTCGGCAACGGCAAGCTTTCCAAGAAGCTCACCGTTTCGGCCACCAAGTTCTCGGCCACCGCAAAGTCGGCCATCGAGGCCGCCGGCGGCACGGTCCAGGAGATCCAGTAACGTGCCCAACGTCGTCGATACAGTCCGCAACATCTGGGCGATCGAGGACCTCCGCAAGCGCGTGCTCTTCACGTTCGCGCTGCTCGCGGTTTATCGCCTCGGATCGCACATTCCGACGCCGGGCGTCGATCCCGTCGCGCTCTCGGAGTTCTTCAAATCGATGAGCGGCGGCGTTTTCGGCTTCCTGGACCTCTTCTCGGGCGGCGCGCTTTCGCGCCTTTCGGTGTTTGCTCTCGGGATCATGCCGTACATCTCGGCGTCGATCATCCTGCAGCTCCTCACCGTCGTCTGGCCGTATCTCGAGAAGCTCTCGAAAGAGGGCGAGATGGGCCGCCGGAAGATCAATCAGTACACCCGCTACGGAACGATCGTGCTCGCGATCGTGCAGTCCCTCGGTGTGGCGTTCTGGCTTCGCGGCCAGGCCTCCCCGGGCGGCGCGCCGCTCGTTCCTCAGCACATCCAGGGCGCTCTGTGGGGTCTCGGCTTCCCGATCATGACCGTGCTCACATTGACCACGGGCACGGCCTTCATCATGTGGCTCGGTGAGCAGATCTCCGAGCGCGGCATCGGCAACGGCATCTCGCTGATCATCTTCGCCGGCATCGTGGTCGGTCTCCCCCGCGCCGTTCTCGGCACGGTCGACGACATCCGCGTCGGCGAGCGCAGCATCTTCGCGATGCTCTTCCTGGTGATCTTCATGGTCGCGGTGACGGCCTTCGTCGTCTTCATGGAACGAGCACAAAGGCGAATCCCGGTGCAGTACGCGAAGCGCGTCGTCGGCCGCAAGGTCTACGGCGGCTCGAACACGTACCTGCCGCTGCGCGTCAACACCGCCGGCGTCATCCCGGTCATCTTCGCATCGTCGATCCTCGTGATCCCGCAGACGATCGCGCAGATGATCCAGCAGCCGTGGGCTCAGGCCATCGGCCGCCAGATCTCGATGGGCGAGCCGCTGTACTACCTGCTGCAGGTGGCCGGCATCATCTTCTTCGGTTACTTCTACACGTCGATCGTCTTCAATCCGGTCGACACGGCCGACAACATGCGCAAGTACGGCGGCTTCATCCCCGGCATCCGCCCGGGCAAGAGGACGTCGGACTACATCGACCGCGTGCTGACGCGCATCACGTTCGTCGGCTCGTTGTACCTCGCGGCGGTCTGCATCCTGCCGGAGTTCCTCATCTCGGGCGTGCACGTTGCTCAGTTGCCGTTCGGCATCGGCGCGTGGCTGGATCGGTACCTCCCGCTGTGGATCACCGAGGGCATGGGACTGAACTTCTACTTCGGCGGGACCTCGCTCCTGATCGTCGTCGGCGTGGCCATGGACACCATGCAGCAGATCGAGTCTCAGCTCGTGATGCGCCACTACGACGGCTTCATGAAGAAGGGCCGCATCCGCGGACGCAGGGGATGACCGAGCAGTGAAGATCATCTTCATCGGCCCTCCGGGCAGCGGCAAGGGAACGCAGGCAAAGCGCCTCGCGAGCCGCTTCGACATTCCGCACATCTCGACGGGCGACATGCTCCGGGAAGCGGTTGCCGACGGTACGCCTCTCGGCGCGCAGGCTGCGCCGATCATGGCCGCGGGCGCGCTGGTGCCGGATGATCTGATGATCGGCATCATCAACGACCGGATGGCCAGGCCGGACGCCCAGAAAGGCTTCATTCTGGACGGTTTCCCCCGGACGCTGGTCCAGGCCGAGAAGCTCGACAATATCGTCGGGAATGGTGGGTCGCCTCTGCGGGTTCTTCAACTGCTCGTCCCCGACGACGCCATCGTCCGCCGCATTGCTCTGCGACGGACGTGTGTGCAGTGCGGGGCGATTTACCATCTCGAGAACAACCCCCCGGCGAACGACAGCGTGTGTGACCGTTGTGGCGCCGAGGTCATCGCACGGCCCGACGATACGGAAGAGGCCGTGCGCAAGCGTTTAGAGTCGTTTCATCGGCAGACGATGCCGGTGGCGACGTATTACAAGGCGAAAAGCATTTTGCGGGAGGTCGACGGAGTCGGTCCTCTCGATGTGGTCTTTGAACGGATCGAAAAGTCCCTGACGTAATGCTCGACACAATGAAGGGACCGACGCTGAAGAATCGCGACGAGATCGCGACGATGGACCGGGCGAACCGGATCGTCGTCGAGATCCTCGAGATGATGCGTGCGATGGTCAAGCCCGGCGCGACCACCGCACAGCTCAACGCGATGTCCGAGGAGGAGCTGGCGAAGCGCGGCGCGAAGTCGCCCTTCAAAGGCTACTCTCCGATGGGCCTGCCGCCTTATCCGGCGGTCGTCTGCGCTTCGGTCAACGACGTCATCGTGCACGGCATCCCCAACCGGACGAAGCTGCAGGAAGGCGACGTCGTCGGCCTCGACTTCGGATCGATCTTTGAGGGGTTCGTCGGCGACGCGGCCATCACGGTTGGGGTCGGCAACATCAGTGCGAAAGCGCAGAAGCTGCTCGACACCACGCGGGAGTGCCTGGACCTGGCCATCGAGGAGATGCGCCCGGGACGGCACCTCGGCGACATCGGTGCGGCGGTGCAGGAGCACGCGGAATCCCGCGGCTTCCACGTCATCCGCACCTTCGTCGGTCACGGAATCGGCCGCCGGATGCATGAGGAGCCGCAGGTACACAACTTCGGGCGGCGCGGGCGCGGGCTCGAGCTGCGCGAGGGGATGGTCTTGGCCATCGAGCCGATGCTCTGTGAGATCGGGTCGAAGCTGCGCTCGCGCATCGATCGCGCGGGGGCGAACGGGATGATCCAGGATGTGAAGACGGATGCCGACGGGTGGACGGCGCGAACGGTCGATGGGGCCCTCGCCGCACACTTCGAGAATTCGGTGGCAGTCACGAGCAACGGACCATGGGTTTTAGGAAAATGAGGAAAATGAATGGTGCTGTTTGATTAGGGCAAGACGAGTTCCCCAACGAGCGGCACCAAGGCCCGAGAAGGAAGTCATGTCGAAGGAAGAGGCGATCGAAGTCACGGGGACCGTTCTCGAGACGTTGCCCAACGCAATGTTTCAGGTCGAGCTGGAGAACAAGCACAGGGTTCTCGCCCACATCTCCGGCAAGATGAGAAAGCACTTCATTCGCATCCTTCCCGGCGACAAAGTCCTGGTCGAGCTCTCGCCGTACGACCTCACGCGCGGGCGCATCACCTATCGATACAAGTGAGCTGAAAAATGAAAGTTCGTTCGTCAGTCAAGAGAATCTGCAGCAAGTGCAAAGTCGTCCGCCGACAGGGCGTGATTCGGATCATCTGTGACAATCCGAAGCACAAGCAGCGTCAGGGTTAATTCAGGAGCAATCACGTAATGGCACGTATCGCAGGTGTGGATCTTCCACTCAACAAGCGGGTCGAAATCGGCCTGACGTACATCTTCGGCATCGGCCGCACGCGGTCGAACGCCATCCTGAGCGGGGCGGGCGTGGACAAGAACGTCCGCGTCAAAGACCTCACCGAGGATGACGTTCGCAAGATCCGCCAGATCATCACCGACGAAGGCAAGGTCGAGGGCGATCTGCGCAAGGACGTCGGCCTCGACATCAAGCGGCTGATGGAGATCAACTGCTACCGCGGCATGCGTCACCGCCGCGGGCTTCCGGTGCGCGGCCAGCGGACTCACACCAATGCGCGCACGCGCAAAGGTCCGCGCAAGGGCGCGGTTGCCGGCAAGAAGAAAGCAACCAAGAAATAAGGATGCGTTACTCGTTGCTCGTGACTCGTTGCTCGGAAAGCGGCGAAGACGAGCAACGAGCAACGAGCAACGAGGAACGACTCAATGGCAACTGCACGAGCACCAAAAGCGGGCGCGCGACGCGCCGGCACCAAGCGCAAGGAGCGGAAGAACGTTCCGCACGGCGTCGCGTCCATCGCGGCGACGTTCAACAACACGATCGTGGCGATCACCGATCCGATGGGCAACATCCTGTCGTGGTCCAGCGCCGGCCGCATCGGCTTCAAGGGCTCCCGCAAGGGAACCCCGTTCGCGGCGCAGGTCGCGGCACAGAACGCCGCTCAGCTCGCGCAGGAACATGGCATCCGTTCGGTCGACGTCAAGGTCAAGGGCCCCGGTGCCGGTCGCGAATCCGCGATCCGCGCGCTCGCTGCCTCCGGCCTCGACATCAAGTCGATCAAGGACGTCACGCCGATCCCGCACAACGGCTGCCGGCCGCCCAAGCGGCGCCGGGTCTGAGCCGTTCGACCGAGTCAAAGAGTTACGCCGAGCAGCAGCCGGCGTATACGCAACGCGTCAATGGTGACGCGGGTGCGAAACAACAGGAGGCATAGTGGCTCGTTACACCGACCCCGTCTGCCGGCTTTGCCGTCGCGAGGGCATGAAGCTTTTTCTCAAGGGCGATCGTTGTTTCAAGGACAAGTGCGCGATCGAGCGCCGCAACTACGCGCCGGGCCAGCACGGCCGTCGCCGCTCCAAGGTCCTCGGCTACGGCGTGCAGCTTCGTGAGAAACAGAAGGTCAAGCGCATTTACGGTCTGCTCGAGGGCCAGTTCCGGCTCTACTTCCAGCGCGCCGCGAAGCGGACCGGCGTCACCGGAGACAACCTTCTCCGCCAGCTCGAGCTCCGGCTCGACAATGTGGTCTATTCGCTGGGCTTTTCCTCCTCCCGTGCCCAGGGACGCCAGCTCGTGCGTCATGGCCACATCGAGGTGAACGGCCGCAAGATCAACGTCCCTTCGTACCAGGTGCGCAAGGGCGACGTGATTCAGGTTCGCGAAAAGAGCCGCAAGAACGATCAGATCCGCCAGGCCGTCGAAACGGCAGCGGGTCGCGGCGTTCCGGCGTGGCTCCAGCTCGAGCCGGATCAGTTCCGCGGTTCGGTCACGGATCTTCCGAAGCGCGAAGACATCCGTCTCCCGATCCAGGAACAGCTCATCGTCGAGCTCTACTCGAAGTAATCAATCCCGACGACGTGGCAGACGCGCAACCCGCGCGTCTGCTGTGCCGTCTCACGCGAGGAGGCCGCTCCCATGATGTGGTCAGATTTTCAGAAACCTAAAAAGCTCGATTACGATCCCGAGACTCTCACCCCGAACTACGGGCGGTTCACCGCTCAGCCGTTCGAGCGCGGCTTCGGTACGACCATCGGTAACGCGCTCCGCCGCGTCCTGCTCTCCTCGATCGAGGGAGCGGCGATCACGGCCGTGCGCGTCGAAGGCGTTCTGCACGAGTTCTCGTCGCTGCAGGGCGTCGTCGAGGACATGACGGACGTCGTCCTCAACCTCAAGCAGATTCCCTTCAAGCTCCACGGCTCCGGCCCGAAGACGCTTTACCTCGAGAAGAAGGGGCCGGGCATCGTCACGGCCGCCGACTTCGAGCAGGACCCGGACATCGAGATCCTCGACCCGACCGCGCACGTCGCGACGCTGTCGAAGGAAGGCACGCTCAAGCTCGAGGCCCGTCTCAAGAAGGGCCGCGGCTATGTCGTCGCCGACCGCAACGCCGACACCGACCTGCCGCTCGGCTACATCCCGGTCGACGCGATCCATTCGCCCGTCCGCCGCGTGAACTATCACGTCGAGGGCGCGCGCGTCGGTCAGATGACCGACTACGACAAGCTCATCATCGAGGTGTGGACCAACGGCGCGGTCTCGCCGCAGGAAGCCATCAGCCTCGCGTCCGAGCTGCTCGGCGACCACCTTCGCATCTTCAGCGCGTTCGAAACGCGCGCTGAGGAGCGTGAAGAGGCCGCGGCGCCGGAAGTCGATCCGCGTCTGGCCGAGATGCTGGCCAAGCCGATCGAGGAGCTCGACCTCTCGGTCCGCTCCGCGAACTGCCTCAAGAACGCGAACATCCGCACCCTCGGCGATCTCGTGCAGCGCACCGAGCGCGAGATGCTCTCCACGAAGAACTTCGGCCGCAAGTCGCTCGACGAGATCAAAGACGTTCTCGCCAGCCTCGGCCTCTCGTTCGGCATGACTCGCGTTCCGGTCGGCTCCCGCGCCGACATGCGCGAATAAACGGAGATTTCAATGAGACACGGAATGGCACATCGCAAGCTGGGACGGACGAGCGCACACCGCTCGGCGATGTTCCGCAACCAGCTCGCATCGCTCATCGAGAGCGAGCGCATCGTCACGACCCTTCCGAAGGCGAAGGAGCTGCGTCCGCAGATCGAGAAGCTCATCACCCTGGCGAAGAACGACAGCGTGCACGCACGCCGTCAGGCCGCGCGGGTGGTGCCGGACGACACGATCATCAGAAAGCTGTTCGAGACGATCGGCCCGCGCTTCTCCACGCGCCCGGGCGGCTACACGCGCATCCTGAAGCTGGGCGCGCGCCGCGGCGACGCGACGGAGATGGCGATCATCGAGCTCGTCGAGCGCTCGGCCGAGAAGACCGAGGCGAAGGGCGAGACGCCGGCCAAGGCGCCTGCGAAGAAGGCGAAGGCCGAACCGAAGCCGAAGGCCGAGGAGCCCGCCGAGGAAGAGGAAAAGCCGAAGAAGAAGGCTGCTCCGAAGAAGGCGGCGCCGGCCAAGAAGGCCGCTGCGAAAAAATCGGAAGACGCGCCAAAGAAGAAGGCTGCTCCGAAGAAGAAAAAGTAAGGTTTCTTACAAACGCCCGCTGGAAACAGCGGGCGTTTTTGTTTTGGCCTCAGTACGTCACGGCTTGGAGTGCGGAGGCAGCGCCTCCGCTTTCGTATTCGTGCGATTGGAAAGCGGAGGCGTTGCCTCCGCACTCCAAACGCGCGCTCGCGTGACCGTCACGTCCCCGTCCTGATTCGGAATCGCGATCGACGCGTTGCGCGCCGCGATCAGCGGCGCGGCCGCCGCGGGCAACCCGAACGTCATGTCGCTCGCCACCGCTTCGATGCGGCCACGCGCGGTGCATTCGACGATCATCTCGTCCACTCCGTTCGCCACCGCGAGATGCCACCCGGCCGGCATTCGCTCGCGAAACCGCGCGGGCTTCGGCGGGGGTGTCACGCCGTTGACGCGCATCACCTTTGCGTCGCCTTGCAACAAAAGCGTGAGTCGATCCGCGTTCCGCGAAGAGCGCACACGCACCGTGAGCCGATCACCAGCGCGCGTCGCCGACACTTCCACGCGCGGCGCGACGTGCGGTGCAGGCGAGGCGAATCCATCGCCGCGGAGCGCGTCCTCGAACGGCTGGAACTGCGGCGTGAGCCGCACCGGCGCGATCCACCGCGATGACGCGTCATCGACGTGCGACAACGACATGCGACGTGGACGCTCGGGCGTATATTCCGGCTGCAACATTGCGACGAACGCGCACACAACTGCGAGGACGACCACGATCACGCTCGAACGCCAGCTCGCAAACAGCGGCGCGAACAGCGTCGCCAGCATGCCGATCACGATCGCAACGGCCACCATCAATCTCCCGCCGAGCGCGTCGTACAGCAACAGCGCCACCGGGAACATCAGAATCGCGGCGACGGTCGACGCGATCGCGCTCGTCACTGTCTCCCGCGCCCTCGCCAGCGCGCACAGCGCGAGCGCAACCGCGGGCACGACGAACAGAAATGCCGCACCGGGGATCGTCAGCGCGAGCGCGATCCCGATCGCATGCCAGACGATCCCGATACCGTAAAGCATCGCCAGCGGCTCCGCGCGTTTGCGGAACAGGGAAGCCGCGAGTAGCGCCGCCGCGATTCCGATCAGCCACATCGCGGCAACTGAGAACGCCGGCCGCGCGACGAAGTTCAATCCCTCGCCGCGCACGCGCGCCAGCCAGCTCACGCCGTAGCCAAGCAGGCCCGCGAGCGCGATCGTGACGAACGCGGTCAACACCCCGAAGGTCATCTCCCGTGGCGATGTTTTGTGCGCGGAGATGACGAGCACAAGCAGGCCAATGATCGCGATCCACAGCGTCCACGACTGCGGCCACCAGACGAGATGAAACGCGAGGATGTCGAAGTACGTCGCGTCCGCGCTTCCGCGCGCGTCGAGGTCGGCCTCCGCGAGTGCGCGCACGGACCCGAGCACGTTGTCGCCGTGATGCTGCAGCGTCCGCGCGTTCACGTGCGCGAGATCGTCGTACGGCGTGTGATACCAGTTCACGCCGCGGATCGCCGCAAAGTTGATCGCCGCTTTGCCGGCGCGCTTGAAGATCGTCACGTCGGTGTCGTTCGGCAGGAGGTTGTAGACGGCGTAGAAGAACGACGTTGCCTGCGGCCGATCCAGCGCACCCGCGAGATTGCGAATGAGCCAGAGGTTCCCGCGGCTGGTCTCGAACATGTTGCTCGGGCCGTACGTTCCGCGCATCTCGACGTTGACGACCGCCTTGACCTCGGACGCGAGCGACTCGTCGGCGATGAATGCTTCCGCGCCGAGGAGTCCTGCTTCTTCGCCGTCGGTAATCAGAAAAGCGAACGGGTTGCGGAAGCGCTGACCGCGCAAGGCGCGCGCGACCTCCAGGAGCGTGGCGGTGCCGGATCCGTCATCCGACGCGCCCGCGCCCGCGCCCACGGAGTCGTAGTGCGCTGTCAGCAGAACGACGTCTCTGCGACGCGCACCGCGCTGCCGCGCGATGATGTTCTCGACCATCCCGCACACCGCGGCCGCGTTGCACGCGAAGCGCCGCTGCACCTCGACGTCGTAGTCCATCGCCTGCAACCGCGCGACGATCCGATCGCGCACGCGCGCGTTCGCCGGCGTCCCGATCGGATGCGGCACGCCCTCGGCGAGCAGCGCGCGCAACGCGGCGTTCGCGCGTTCCGCGGAGAACTCCGCGTCCGCGGTCGAAGCGGGTTTCGGCTCCGGTCCTTGCGCGCGCCAGAGCGCGAGCGCGAACACGATGGTGAGGGGCAGCAGAACGGCGATTGCGCGGCGCATGAGTCCGCCGATTGTAGGGCCTGCGCAACCCTCGGCCGCTGCATCCGTATCGAGATGCGGAGGACTCACCCATGAAGCGCACGCTCCTGCTGGCCGCACTCACCCTTGTCGTAGCGAATATCGTGGCGACCGCCGCCTCGGCCGCCTCGCTCACGCAGACGATCGACAAGACCTTCGACGTGAAGCCCGGCGCGAGCGTGAAGCTGACGAACGTGAACGGCCGCATCACCATCACGGCGTGGGATCAGCCGCGCGTGAAGGTGGTCGCGGTGAAGAAGGTCGAGGCCGACCGCGACGACGTGAAGCAGGTGATGAACGAGCTGCGCGTCGACCTCCAGCCGAGCAACGGCGGCCTGACCATCGTCACGAAATACCCGAAGCGCAACGAGGGTGTCGGCTCGCTCTTCGCCTGGATCATGGGCGACGACGTAGAGGCTCAGGTCACGTTCGAGTTGATGGTGCCGCGCACGATGAACGTCGACGTGACGAACACGAACGGCGCGATCCACCTCAACGACGTCAGCGGCAGCCACGTGCTCGATACGACGAACGGCAGGATCGAGGTCTCGCGTTGCGCGGGCTCGCTCGAAGCGTCGACGACGAACGGCGCGATCCACGCCGAGCTGACGCGCGTCAGCAAAGGTCAGCCGCTGCGCTTCGAAACGACGAACGGACGGATCGAAGTCGAGCTGCCCTCAGACCTCGCGCTCGACGTCGACGCCGGCACCACCAACGGCGCGATCCACACCGATCTCCCGATCACCACCACGCGCGTCAGCCGCAACTCGCTGCGCGGCACGATCAACGGCGGCGGAACGTCGCTGAGGATGCGGACCACGAACGGCGGGATCGAGATCCGGACGTCGCGGTAGTTTCAGTTTATCCCGCGCGCAGACGCGGGATCTCCGGTGCCCCCGCCGCGCTCACGCCTCAGGCCGGGCGGAGACGCGGATGCGGCGTCTCCTCTGCCCGCAAGCGCTAGCGCTGCATGTTTCCGCGCGTTTCGCCCGCATCGTCCATACGATCGCGGGTACGCGCAGGAAGCGGAAGATGTCCACCGCCGCGATCGGCGTGAGGTTCATGAATGCCGTGAGGATGGCGGCGCGCATGAACTCAGTTTATCTCGCGTGTAAAACGAACGTGCATCGCGGGGGCACCAGAGATCCCGCGTCTGCGCGCGGGATAAACTGGGGAAGCTACTCCGGCGTGATGTATGCCCCGGTGATCCCACCATCCACCAGGAACGACGTCCCGTTCACGAACGACGACTCGTCGCTTGCGAGGAACAGCGCCGCGTTCGCCATCTCCTCCGGTTTCGCGAACCTTCCTTGCGGGATGTGCACGAGCCGGCGGTTGCGGCGCGCGGGATCGGCGAGCAGCTCCGCGAGCAGCGGCGTCTCGACCGGGCCGGGGCAGAGCGAATTCGCGCGGATGTTCTTGCGCGCGAACTCCACCGCGATCTCGCGCGTCATCGCCAGCACGCCGCCTTTGCTCGCCGTGTAGGCGATCTGCGGCACGGCCGCGCCCATGATCGCGACGAACGATGCGGTGTTGATGATCGACCCGCCGCCCGCGCGGAGCAGCGCCGGGATCTCGTACTTGCAGCCGAGGAACACGCCCTTGAGGTTGACGTCGATGACGAGATTCCAGATCTCTTCGCTGGTCGTCGTCACCGACTCGTCGTCGTTGTGAAAGATGCCGGCGTTGTTGAACGCGACGTGCAGCGCGCCGTACTGCTCTTCGGCGAACGCGACCATCGCCTCGGAATCCTTCGCCTTCGACACGTCCGCCGCGAATGCCTTCGCGTCGCCGCCAGCCGCGACGATCTCGTCAGCCGTCGCCTGCGCCGTCTCCTTCTTCATGTCGACGACTACGACCTTCGCGCCTTCACGCGCGAACAGCAGACACGATGCCTTGCCGATGCCCGAGCCGCCGCCGGTGATGAGAGCGACCTTTCCGCTAAGCCTGTTCAAAGTATCTCCTCCGCTCCCAGTCCGTCACCGCCGCGTCGAACTTCCGCTGCTCGGTCTTGAAAAAGTGAAGGTAGTGCTCGATCACGTTCTCGCCGAACACTTCGCGCGCGAACGCGCTCTTCTCCAGCTCCGCGATCGCCTCGGGCAGAGAGTGCGGCACCTGCGGCAGCTGCAGCGCGCCGTAAACGTCGCCTTCGAAGGCAGGCGGCGGCTCGGTCTCGTTCGCGATGCCGTCGAGTCCCGCGGCGAGAGTTGCCGCGAACGCGAGATACACATTCGCGTCGGCGCCCGCCGTGCGGCATTCAATACGGAGGGATGAGCCGTGGCCGACGATCCTGAATCCGGCTGTCCGATTGTCGTGGCTCCACGCGATCCCGGTCGGCGCAAACGATCCGGCGACGTAGCGTTTGTACGACGACGGGTACGGCGCATAGAACGGGAACAGCTCGCGGATGTGCGCCATCCAGCCGCCGAGGAAGTGGCGGAAGACTGGTGTTTCTCCGGCGAACAGCGCCTCGCCCTCGGCGTTCCAGAGGCTCATGTGGATGTGGCAGCTCGAGCCCGCGTAGCGCTCGTCCCACTTCGCCATGAACGTGATCGCGTGCCCGCTCTGCCAGGCGATCTCCTTCGCGGCGTGTTTGTAGATCGAGTGACGGTCCGCCATCTCGAGCAGGTCCGCGTAGCGCAGTCCGATCTCCTGCTGTCCCGGTCCCCACTCGCCCTTCGACGACTCGACCGGCACGCCCGAGCGCTCGAGATGCCGGCGGATCGCGCCGATCAGGTGCTCTTCCTTCGTGCCCTGGAGGATGTGGTAATCCTCGATCACGCGCCCGATCGGCTCGAGGTTGACGAAACTCTTCTTCGCGACGTCTTCGTACGAGTCTTTGAACACATACAGCTCGAGCTCCGACGCACCCATCGCCGTGTAGCCGCGCTCCGCCGCGCGCGCGAGCTGCTTGCGCAGAATCCCGCGCGGCGCGTATGGCACGAGCTCGTCTGATTCTTCTTCGTACACGTCGCACAGCACGAGCGCCGTTTTCTCCAGCCACGACGCAACGCGCAGCGTCGTGAAATCGGGCACGGGACGGAAGTCGCCATAGCCCTTCGCCCAGCTCGTGAACTGGTACCCGGGCACGGGATCCATGTCGATGTCGCACGCGAGCAGGTAATCGCACGCGTGAATCGCGCTCTGCTCGAGAAAGAAACGCGCGACGAGGCGCTTGCCGACCAGCCGCCCGTACATGTCCGGAAACACGACGAGGACCGTGTCGATGTCGTCGTTCGCGACCAGGCGCTCGAGCTCTTCTACGTCAATTTTGCCTTGCATCACTCATCACTCATCACTCAGATAAACCGTCTTCCACTCCGTGTAATGATCGAGCGCCTGCAGCCCCAGCTCGCGTCCGAGGCCGCTGCGTTTGACTCCGCCGAACGGACCTTCGAGGTGCACGCTGCTGCCGGAGTTGATCGAGAGATTGCCCGTCTCCACGGCGCGCGCGACGCGCAGCGCGCAGCCGATGTCGCGCGTCCAGATCGAGCCGGACAGGCCATACAACGAGTCGTTCGCCAACGCGATCGCCTCTGCCTCGTCTCGAAACGGCATCACCGCAACGACCGGACCGAAGATCTCCTCGCGCACGATCGTCATCTCCGGCTTTGCATCGAGGAACACCGTCGGCTCGAGATACGCGCCGCGCGCGCGCGCGCGTCCTCCGCACGCGAGCGTCGCCCCCTCGGACTTGCCGCTCTCGATGTACTGCATCACGCGCTCGCGATGCGCGGTCGTGACGAGCGGCCCCATCTCGGTCTCGTCGCTCAACGGATCGCCGACGTGGATCGCGCCGAATTTCTCCACGAGCGCTTTCGAGAAGCGGTCGTAGATCGATTGCTGCACGAGAATGCGCGAGCGCGCGCAGCAGTCCTGTCCCGCGTTGCCGAGGGAGCTCGACGCCGCGGAGTCGACGGCTTTGTCGAAGTCCGCATCCTCGAAAATGAGATTCGGCGATTTGCCGCCCAGCTCGAGCGACACGCGTTTGACGTCATCCGCCGCGAGGCGCATCACGTTGATCCCCACCTCGGTCGATCCGGTGAACGCGATCTTCCGCACGAGCGGATGCTTCACCAGCGCCTCGCCGATCACCGACCCCGAACCGGTGACGACGCTGAACACGCCCTCGGGGATCCCCGCTTCGAGCGCGAGCTCCGCGAGGCGCATGGCCGTCAGCGGCGTCTGTTCCGCGGGCTTGAGTACGACCGTGTTTCCCATCGCCAGCGCGGGCGCGCTCTTCCACGACGTGATCGCGATTGGGAAGTTCCACGGAACGATGATTCCGCACACGCCCACCGGCTCGCGGAACGACAGCAGCATGCCCGGCGCCGCGGCGGGGATGGTCTGTCCGCCGACTTTGTTCGTCGCGCCCGCGTAGTACTCGAACACGTTCGCCGCGAGTCCGACCTCATCGCGCGAGTCGCGGATCGGCTTCCCGACGTTGCGCGACTCGAGCCGCGCCAGCTCGTCTCGGTTCTCGCGGATCAACGCAGCGAAGCGATTCAGAAGCTGTCCGCGCTTGCGCGTGTTGATGCGGCGCCACTCGCCGCGGAATGCGCGATCGGCCGCGCGAACGGCGCGGTCGAGATCGTCGACGGTGGCTCGCGCGACTTCCGTGAGCGGCTCGCCGGTGGCGGGCTCGATGAGAGTGGTCATCATTTCAATCCGGAGCCGGCATGTCCGTCGCCGGCTCGCCCTGCATCGTATGCCAGCCGATTGCCACCAGCACGATTGCCGCGCCGGCGATGGCGAACACGGATGGCTTCTCGCCGAGAAAGATCAGGACCCAGATCGGATTCGCCACCGGTTCCAGCATGCCGGTCAGCGACGCTTGCGTGGCGGTCACGTGCTGCAGACCCTTCACGAAGAACGCGTAGGCGATGCCGATCTGGAACACGCCGAGGAAGAGCATTCCGAGGAGCGATTTCGTCGTGAGGGCGAGGTCGTTCGATACGAGTGGGAACAGCGCGAGCGAGAGCACGACGTTCCCCCAGATCACCGCAGCGCGCGACGCGTGATGCTCGCGACGGAGCGCCATGATCATCGTCGCGAAGAAGATGCTCGAGACGAGCGCCAGCGCGTTCCCGGCCATGCCGCGCGCCTCGAACTTGCCGACGAAGAAAAGCGCCATGCCGATCATCGCCGTGACGATCGCGATCACGTCGCGGCGCTGCATCTTCTCGTGGAGCACGATCGGAGAGAGGATCAGCACCCACACCACGCCGGCGTACTGCAGGAAGATCGCGTTCGCGGCGGTCGTCAGCTTCGTCGCCATGACGAACGTCGTCAGACACACGCCGTAGCTGACGATCGCGACGAGAAACGCGGGCGTCGGTCGCACGCGCACGTGGCGCCGGAACAGGAGGAAGAGCGTGACCGCCGCGAAGACGGAGCGGTAGAACGTGACCTTCAGCGCGGAATCCGCAACCCCCTTGATGCCGATGCCGCCGGTCGACCAGAGCAGCGCGGCGATGACGATGTAGAGGATCCCGGCCCGACGCGAATTCACGCGCGGAGTCTACTTCGCTGCCGCTCATGGTTGGCGGTTGTCGGTTGGCGGTTGGCAGGAGACCGTGGAGGTGGTGGCGGTCCTCCGCCAACCGCCAACTGCCAACCGCCAACTAATTTGTGATGTACGGCCCTCGGTCCAGCCGCGTGAGGATGTCGCTCTCCGAGGGTGGGCAGGGCAGGGGATCTTCGGGCGGCGGCACGACCAGCGCGCACTCGCGTACCAGGTCCGCCAGCATGTCGATCTCCAGCGGCTTGCTCAACACGGCCGAGACGTACGCGGGATCGAGGAACTCGTCGACGCGTCCGTCGCGGACCGCGAGCACGAACGACGTCGCCTCGGGGCGCTCTTCGCGGAAGCGGACGAGGAACGCGGACGCGTCGGGGACGTCCATGTCGATGACGATCATCGCGTAGTCGCAGTTCGTGACTTTTTCGAGCGCGTCTTCGGTCGATGAGGCCGCGTCGACGCCGACGGGCTGATGCCGAAGGATGGTGAAGAGCATGGCCCGCAAGGCGTCATCGCTCTCGACGATCAGGACTCTCGGTTCATTCATGCCGCTGAAGTTCCAAAGAACGTGCCTGATTCGTCGTCGTGGCGGTCTCGATGGGCGACAGATAGCCGGTCACGATGTCGAGCACCAGCTCGATGTCGAAGGGCTTGTGCACGACGCCGATCACGAGGTCCGGGTCGAACTTCCGCGGCTCGACCCCGACGCTGAGAATGAGCACGCGCGGACGGTTCACGATCGATTTGCGGGAGAGGGCATCGAGCAACTCGTAGCCGCTCATGCGCGGCATCATCAGGTCGAGGATGATCAGCGCGTACTCCGACGTGGCGAGTTGTTCGAGCGCGTGAACGCCGTTGCGCGCGCTGTCCACGAGGAATCCCCGCCGCCGAAGCACCGTCTCCACCAGCGCGCGGATCGCGTCGTCGTCATCGACGACGAGAATGCGTTGTTCGCGTTTCATCACCCATGCATTTGCAGAGCAAGTCGCGATCCATCGCCCCATCGCCCCCCATAGCCCCCGGCTTCAGCCGGGGGACGCGGTCGGTCCGACCAAACGGAGCCCGCGTAGCGGGCGGCAGACTTCCAGCGCCAGCTTCGACATTCCGGATGGTGGTGTGGTTGCTGGTATCATCATCAGCATGGTCCGCACACGCAAAATCACGGTCGAGGTTCCTGAGCTGCTCTTGCATCGAGCGCAGAAACAGTCCGGTAAAGGCATAACCGGCACTGTTCGCCAGGGACTCGAATTGCTGGCGGCCGCGCAAGCCTGCGATGAGCTCGCGGCGCTCCGCGGAAAGATCAGGTTCTCGATCGATCTCGAAACAATGCGCGACGACCGCAATTGATCGCCCCTCGCCCCCGGCTTCAGCCGGGGGACGCGGTCGGTCCGACCAAACGGAGCCCGCGTAGCGGGCGGCAGAGACGCTATCGCCCGCTAACGCGGGCTGTTCGCAATCACGCGCACGCAGTCCCCCGGCTGAAGCCGGGGGCTAGGGGCGTAGTTACCGCACCAACCTCGCGATCGCGCGGAACTCGTCCGTCCCCGACCTCACCGTCAACTCGAACAGCGCCATCTCCGTCGAGCTCAGCTTCGCGCCCTCGGACACGAGGCGCTGCAGCGCGATGTCGCGGTTGCGCGGCGTGCGTGACGAAACGGCGTCGGCGACGATCCAAACGCTCCGACCTGCCGCGAGGAGACCCAATGCGGTCTGGTAGACACAAACATGCGTCTCGACGCCGGCCAGCAATACCTGCCGTCGATCGAGCGCGACGAGAGATTCGTGCGCGGAGAAGCAGTCCTTCTCGATCGGGCGATAGCCGCTCGTCTCCTCGAACGCGCGACGCACCGGCTCGACCGTCGTTCCGAGTCCCTTCACGTACTGCTCGGTGAGGAGCGCCGGCACGCCGAGGATGTGCGCGCCGCGGACCAGCCGCTCGATGTTGCGCTCGACCTCGACGCGCTCGTGAATGACGGGCATCAGCCGCTCCTGAGGGTCGATGACGACGACGACGGCATGGTTGCGGTCGAGGCGCACGGGCGTCAGTGTCGCACGCCAGGAGGTTATGCGCAGAACTGCTCCTCAGGCGACAGGCGCGCCGAAGGCTTGGCCAACAAGCGCTGCCGGCCGTGCCGGCCTATTGTTCCAGCAGTTTCTTCAACCCGTCGAGCATCATTCCCCAGTTCTTCTCCGAGTGCTCGCGCGCCTCCTCGGACGCGTTATTGTCCTGCGACAGCGTGACCTCGGTCTGCGATGGTCCCTTTTCCGCCAGCTCGATCGTGACGGTGTGAACCTCGTCGGAGCCCCCGCTGGCGTGTGTGTATTGAAGAACGTGATTCGGCACGAACTTCTGGATCACGCCTTTGTCCTCGTACGCCTTCTCTTCCCACTCGCCCTTCCAGACGATCGGGCTTCCCTCCTTGAAATCCGAAACGACGTTCGTGCCGAACATGTACTCCTTGATGATCGAAGGAGTCACGAGCGCGTCCCAGACGATCTCCGTGGGCGCGTCGATGGTCGTGGTCGCTTTCGCGACGAGATCTTCTTTGTTCATGAGGCACCGAAGAGACCGTGAATGTTTCCGTCCGGATCCTTGAACCACGCCAGCTTGTGATCGCCGGAGACGTGAACGTCGCCCTGAACCTTCGTGTCGGGCAGGTTGTCATAGTGTTCGAACTTGACGCCTTTCGCGCTCAGAGCCTTCACGATCCCGTCGATGTCGTCCACGATCCACGTGACCGCCGTCGCCTGGTTCGTGCCGGCGTACTGCGATGGATAGACGAAGATCGTCGACTTCGCCGTCTGATACGACAGCGTTCCCTCCTCCTGATCTTTCGACGGGTGGAGTCCGAGGGTGCCTTCGTAGAACTTCTTCGCGACGTCGATGTCCTTGACCGCCAGCGTGACGATCGCGTCTTTGTCTCCTAACATCGGTCTCGTACCTCCTCGGGCGGATGCGCGCACATGTCGTGCCCGATTCAGTGGAATTCGGGAGGTCCTGGCGTTACATTCTCGGCAAAGGAGAGAGGAAGATGCGCAATACCACACTGGCGGCAGCTCTGCTGTTCGTGTTGATCCAGGCGATGCCCGCGAATGCGCAACTGTCGGAAGCGGACCGCTACGCGCAGTTGCTCCACAGCACGCTTGGATACAACTACGCCCTGAAGTTCGTCGAGGTCGTGCGCGCGGGCTGGCCGCCGTTGACGGCGTATCGCGCGATGTACGCGTACAAGAACGGCTGGCAGGTCGGCTATCACCGCGGATGGCACGAAGGTGCGTACCAAAGCAATCGCCCGTTGGTCGAGTCGTGGAGAGCGAACTTCAACAGCACCTATGTCGCCTGGCTCCAGTTTCATCAGAACACGGAATGGAGCCAGGGTGTCTGGGGCTCGTTCGAGAAGGGATTTCACGACGGCTACGACAAAGGCCGCTTGGTCGGCTGGAATCAGGGACGTCCACTCGATGCCGGCCAGGTTCCGGGACCGGAGTATGCCGATTTCGGTCGAGCTCGCGCCAGATCTCGGGCTCAGAATGATCCGAATGACCCGTACTCCGATCTCCGAAACGTGCCGCAAATCACCGGGCCGGGCAGCTTCTGAATAGCTAGACCACGCGGTGCAATGGCTCTTTGCCCCGCAGGAACAGCAGCACGTTCGTCGCCGCGATCCTCGCCATCGCGTTCCGTGCTTCTTCGGTCGCGGATCCGATGTGCGGGAGGATGACGACGTTCTTCATCCGCAACAGCCGCGGGTTCACCTCGGGCTCGAATTCGTAGACGTCGAGGCCCGCGCCGCGCAGCTGGCCGCTCTCGAGAGCGTCACAGAGCGCATTTTCGTCGACGATGGCGCCCCGCGCGGTGTTGATCACATACGCGCCGCGCTTCATTTTCGCGAGCGTCGTCGCGTTCAGCAGATGGTGAGTTTCGCGCGTGAGCGGCGCGTGGACGGAGACGATGTCGCTCGTCGCCAGCAATTCGTCGAGCGATTCGCCGCTCCGCACGCCGATCACTTCCATCCCGAACGCACGCGCGCGCGTCGCGACCGCGGTGCCGATGCGTCCCATGCCGATGATGCCGAGACGCTTTCCCTGCAGCGAGGCGCCGAGGAGCTTGAGCGGTTCCCACTCGCAACGACCCAGCGTCCGCATCTCGTCGTCGCCTTCCACGATCCTTCGCGTAATCGCGAGAATCAGCGCGAGCGTGAGGTCCGCGGTCGCCTCGGTGAGCACGCCCGGCGTGTTCGTGACCACGACGCCCAGCTCGCGCGCGGCGTCGACGTCGATGTTGTTGTAGCCGACCGCAAAGTTCGACACGCAGCGCAGGTTCGGATTCGCCTCCAGCACGTTCCGCGTGATCGGATCCTGCAGCAGCGTGATTGCGGCATCGGCCTCGGCGAGGATCGTGATCATGTCCTCCTCACTCCGCCCATGCTCCGTCGGATGCGCGATCACGTCGAAATGCGGCGCGAGCAGTTCCGTCGCGATCGACGGAAAATCCGCGGTGAGGACGACCGTGTACTTCACGCGCTCTTCTCGCGCGCGAGAATCCAGCCAAGGACGAACAGGAATCCCCCGAGCGCCAGCAGCTTCACCTCGGTGCGGATGTCCCCGTATCCGAGGCCGTAGATCAGGCCGATCGGCAGGATGATCATCGCCGAGACTTGCAGCAGACGGCCGATGAGTGGGCTCATATGGCGACGCGTATCCTAACGCGCCGCCATCCGGCCTACTTCAGGAAATCCACGATCCCGAACCCCATGTAAAGCCGTGCCGCGAACTCCTGATAGAACTGGTTCGCGATGTCGGTGTCGTGGATGATCAGCGTGTTCTCGTCGTTCGTGTCGTCGCCGTTCGCGCTCCAGTTCATCGATCCGGTGATCACCGTCGGGTCGCTCTCGCTGTCGACGTCGACGATCATGTACTTGTGATGCAGCAGGCTGTCCTCGCCGTCGAAATACACCGGCGCCTTGTTGTTCCACTTCGTGCTCTGGTCCGGTGATCCGTCGCGCGTGGTCATGTCCATCGACGCCGACCAGTACTGATTCCAGTAGCCGCTCTCCATCACGCCCTGGACCTCGAAGCCCGTGAGCGTGCCGGTTGACTCCGACGTCGAGCCTTCCCACTTCAGCTTCAGCGCATCCGTGAGCGCCTGATCGGAGAATGCGTAGATGCAGAACCGCGCCGAGAGATCCGCTTCGTCGTCGACGACTTCGGTGACGCGGTCCATCGCGCCTTCGCTGGGCGAAAAATAGACCTCGACCGTCTTGCCGCCGATGGTCAGCGAGTGCGTCGTGTTGTCGGCTTTGCGCGAGTGGAAGTTCGAGTCCGTGATGTTCGGCGTCGCGGTCGTGCTGCCCCACATTTCGTCGAACTCGCCGGTGTATTCGTCGGCGAGATCTTCCGAACGGATCTCCACGGCGTGATTCGTATGGCCGGAGAGCACGCCCGCGGCGCGGTTCGCGTCCGAGCCGTAGGTATCGCTCACCGTGAAGTTCCAGCTCCCGGTGAACACCCACGTCCCGTCCACGACAGCGAACTTGTTGTGCATCTGATCGCCCCAGGAGTAGTAGTTGTTCATCCCGCCGGAGGTGTCCTTCAGCTCCGCGTCGCCGAGGAGGTAGCCGCTCTTCGTGGCGGTGCCGACCTTGACCGTCACGTAGGAGAGACCGGTGAAGCCGGACGGCAGTCCGTTGTTCGTGCGGAACGTCGAGTCCTCGACGGCGAAGACCGGCGAATCGGAGAAGAAGTGACCGTCGTCCGACGTGCCGATCGTGCCGTCGTCGCCGCGGATGATGCGCTCGTAGTAGACGCGCGCGAGCCGGTAGCTTACGTCCTCGCTCGTGTCCTCGTTGAGCGGGTCCTTGCCGTCTGCGACGATGCGCACCTGCACGCCGTTCGCGGCGCGGTCGATCAGTTCGTCCACCACGTCGGGGAGTCCGAGCTCGTACGTCGCCAGGTCGATCGTCGACGTGGCGCCGGCGAGTCGCGCGGTGAGCTTGTCCTCGAGGTTCACGTTGTAATTCGCCTCGTTGCCCGTCGTCGCTCCGCTCTCCACCGCCTGGCGGAGGAAGTAGACGTTGATCGCGCCGTCGGAGGTCGAGACGTTGTTGATCTGCTCCGGTGCCAGCTCGTCGGTCAGATCGTCGTGATCGTTGTCGGTGAGATCGGTGAGCGAGCCCGGCGAGTCGGACGATTCCGGATCGGGGTCGGCCGTGAGCCACGTGCTCGAGATCGAGCTCCAGGCCGTCTCGAACGCGGCGTCGAACGCCGTCGCCATCGGGCGGTTCTCGATGGAGAGCGTGTTCTCGTCGCTCGACGTGTTCCCGGACAGCGTGAAGTTCTGCGAGCCGAGGACCACGATGTAGCCGTCGACGGAGAACGCCTTGCAGTGCTCTGTACCGCCCCAGTTCTCGACCTTCACGGAGATACCGTAGCTGCGCAGGTCCTCGTGCAGGCTGAACTCGTTGTGGGCGGATGCGGCGTCGAGAATGATCCGAATCGTGACGCCGCGGTCCTTCGCGTCCTCGAGCGCCCCGACGATGGTCTCGCTCGTGAGGAAGAACGTGCGCATGTTGATCTTCGTGTTGGCGGCATTGATGGCGGCGACGATCGCGTTCGTCTCCGCGTCGTCGGTCGGCGCGAAGTAGCTCTTGATCACCGTGCCGTCGCTGAGCGTCGGCAGGACGTGGGTCGTGTTGTCGGTCTTGTCGTCGTGGAAGTCGCCGTTGTACATCTCCTCGAACTCGTCGGTGTAAACGTCGGCGAGCGCGGTGGAGTCGATGAGCACCGACACGTCGCCGTAGTACTCGGCGTCGATCTCCGGGCGGGAGATATTCGTCGAGCCGGTCCAGACCCAGCGGCCGTCGATGACGAAGAATTTGTTGTGCATGATGCGGTCGTCCATGTCGGCGACGACCGTGCCGATGGCGCTGACGACGTCGGCGGTCGACCGGTAGGGATACGAGCCGCTCGCGTACGAGTCGACCACCCCGCGCACGGTGACGCTGCGGTTCTTCGCGGCGATCAGTGCGGCGATGATCTCCTCCGATCCGTTGAAGCCGTAGACGGCGAAGTCGATCGAGGTCGTTGCGTCGTCGATCGCGTCGATGAGCGCGTTGGCCATCGTCTTCGGTCCGTAGTCGGGCATGGTCGTGTTCAGGTGATCGGTGAAATAGAGCGAGAACCAGTCGTCCGACGTTCCATCCTGGACGTTCGCGGCCTTCGGCGAGCCGTTGCCGATCGAGTAGCTCGCCGTCGCCGTGAACCAGTTCGCCGAGCTCGTCCCCGATGCACTCACGTCGATGCGGCTCATCGTCGAGCGTCCGGTCGTCGACCCGGCGAACCACGCGCCGTTCTGATTCGCGCTGTCGATCAGATTGCTGCTGCCGTCCTTCAGCTCCAGCAACTCCCCGCCGTCGCCGGCCGCGCCGGTGTAGATCTTGTCCGCGGTGATCCCGGGAACGGAGTTGTCGTCGGTGCGCTCGAGCAGGTAGTAGCTGTACCCGCCGATCGATCCGGTGAGGGAGATGTTCGGCGTGCCGTCGGTGGCCCGGAGAGTCCATCCCGAGAGCGAGATCGAGCTGCCGGTGGTGTTGTAGAGCTCGATCCATTCGTTGGACGAGCTGGTAGTCGTCCCCATCCAGGCGATCTCGCTGATGACGACGTCGCCCGCGTTCGCGGCGAGGGCGGGGGAGGTGAGGAGCAGGGAGAACAAGAGCGTCGAGAGAACACACGAATAGCGACGGATACGCACGGCAGAAACCTCCTCCGGAGAACTCCGGCTGGTAGGGTTGGTAATCGGGTAGGCCGCTATTCTACGGGATGTAGAGAATTATGGCGAACCGGCAGGAATGGGGAGTCGCTGGCGCGACATTCGAAGGCGGCCTGAAACGCGTGAATCCGATTTCGATATCGATGTGAGCGGCCCTCGCTACGCCACCAAAGCGCGGATTCGAGTCGTACATCATCGTCACGAGACGTTCTGATGAAAGACTTCGGTTGTCTGCTTTTCGTCTGCGCCGTCATTGCCGGCGTGGTCGGGAGCGTTGATTGCCAACTCCGCCGCCGTTGCGAAGAGGCGTGCTGCGGCACTGGCAGCAGTTCGTCAGCGTGGTGAACGGATCGTTCGACTGCTCGACCATGTGAACCCCGGACGGCCGATGCCCAACGCGTAAAGGCATGTGCCGATTTGCACGCGGAGCTGAGTGCTGCCCCGATCGGGTTCGTGCCGGAGTTGACTGGTCCGCAGGGATGGTTCCGCCGCGCGGCCGGCGCGCTGGCGGTATGCCTTCGCGATCCCGCGACCGCGCACGTCGTCGAGTGGTAGTTCCGCTGCTTCGCTTTCCCTGCGGCATCCGCGCAGGAAGTGATGTCGCGGCTCACCGAACAGCTGCTGTCGGATCGCCCGTAGATCTGAACATCCTTACGCGCGTCGCGGAGCGCGCCTTGTCGAGTGCGAGCATTGGAGGAGCCGACGAGTTTAACCGTCGCACATTGCAGGTGCTCCCGGAGCGCAAGACTGACCGCGGATACAGGGCATTCGTTCTGCGCACCGGGCGGTTCGCTCATGCGTTCGTCGGAGCGATCGGCGCCCGACCATGTACGACGAACTGGCGATCGTGAACGATCTTGCGGCGAATCTGTAGGCGCACCCGCTCTGCTGCGGTCGTGCAGACGACGTCGTACATCACCACCGCATTACTTCTTTTTCGACGTGCGTTTTGTAGATGCCTGCTTAGCGGGTCGTGGTTTTGGTCGTGGGTACCGATTGGACGTCATGTTTTGCGGCCTCCGTTTCATGATTGTTGAGGAGTTGCTGGAGGGCAAGTTCTGCGTCTTCCAGCGCGACCCGTGAAGAAAGCCACGCCGTGACGAGCAGAGCGAGTACACCGAGATCGAGCAACCGGGGCCGCCACCACCTCGATCGCCGCCTGAAACTGGCGATGTACGCGATCAGCACGCATGTGAAGGTGTTTGCGTAGAACTGGTGATAGCGAAAAAGGTTCTGCACGATTCCCTCGAATTGCGGGAACCGGTGTTCGGTCATCTCTGCATAGCTCCACGTGGCCTGCACGACTCCCGTACAGTGATGGATGGGCTCAATCACAAGATTCGTCACGGCGTCCGCAAACAATCCGGCGATCAAGGACGCAAGGAGGAATAGCAACGCGTTACCGAGCGACAAGCCGTGATCGCCACCGATCAACGAGCGCACGTTCAATGAGACGAATGTTGCGCCAAGAATTGCGATCGCGCCCGGCGCGACATACGCGATGATTACGCCGATATTGTCTATCGATACCTGCATGACCCGACGAACCCTCGATGCGGCAGGACCACCACTATATGGGGAGAGTCGAGCAGCGTGCAGTTCCCTACCCACGCCGGCAGCCGAGTGCATCGCTCAGCACTCATCGATTCGTCCCAGCTCCTCTTCGTCGTGGTAGTAGATGAACGTCACCACCTTCTCCACGTGCTTGCCGGCGATGAGCTCAGCGGGTTTCCACCTCGAGAGCCTTCTCCCCGCCGCCGCGCGGGGAGAAGGTGCCGAAGGCGAATGAGGGGGGCGCGCTCGCCTGAAGTTAAGCCACTGAGGCCAAGCCAGCCAGCGCAGCCGGCCGTGCCGGCTAGGCGTAAAGCAGGCGTCCGCGCGATTCGGGAATCCGTCGTCCGAGTTGCCGCGCCATCTCGATCCACTCGTCGATGTTCACTCGAACGTTGGCGAGGGCCGCTTCGTAGGTCGGACCATCCGCGGCACAGCCGGACAGCTCCGGAACTTCGGCGATGAACGAATCGTCTTCCGCACTCCAGTAGAGGATGACTTCGTAACGCGGATCAGATTGCATCGTCTTTATCTAAACGGTATCGCCAGAACCGCGCGGGCGAGACGCCCGCGCGTCAGCCGGCGGGACGCCGGCGGTCCGGGTTCATCGCTCATCGCTCATCACTTTGCGAGCAACGCGAGCAAATCATCCTCGAACAATGGCGACTGCGTCCTCTCCACGATCCGTCCGAGCTCCTCGTCGCCGCGGTAATAGATGAACGTTGCCACCTTCTCGATGTGTTTGCCGGCGATTAGATCCGCGGGCTTGGCCTTCGAGCGGTCCACGGCGACGAACGTCACCGGCAGCTCGACGCCGAACTGCGTGCGCAGGTCGTCGAGGATGCGGAGGAACTTCGGCACTTCGCGTTGCGAGTCGGAGCACCACGTGCCCATGTAGACCTCCACGCGGTCGTTCGCGTGGATGTACGACTTCATCATCTCGAGGACGGTGATGTCGGGCGCGTATTCGCTCTTGCGCTGTGCGTAGTCGGGGACGCGCTCGAGGAGGCGCGCGGCGGTCATGGGGCCGACCTCGAGCGGGAGCGAGACGTTGGAGATGCTGATGTCCGGCACGGGCGCGTGTTCGTCGATGGTGATGGTGACGACGCGGTCCCCGCGCTCGGTCTGGTCGACCACGCCGCTCATGCCGTCGTAGACGCGGCCGAAGATCGTGTAGCCGCCGTCGAGGTGCGGCTGCGGCGAATGGGTGATGAAGAATTGCGAGCCGCCGGTGTCGGGTCCGGAGAGGGCCATGCCGACGGCGCCGCGCGTGTATTTCTGCAGGTTGATCTCGTCGCGGATCGAGTAGCCGGGGCCGCCGTTCATGTCGTTGCGCGGGTCGCCGCCCTGGATGACGAAGTTCGGCACGACGCGCATGAAGGACGTGTTGTCGAAGTACTTCTTTTTCGCGAGTTGCGCGAAGTTCCACGCGGTCATCGGCGCATCCTGCGACAGCAGCGCGAGCTCGATCTTTCCGCGGGTCATGTGGATCGTCGCCGTGTGTGGCTGGCGTGACCAGCGCACGATCTCCGCGTACTCGTCAGCGCTCTTTGTAACGGGCAGCGGTGTGTACGAAGTCGCCTTCACCGCTTCCGCCGCGATGCGGCGCACGACAGGATCGGCGTCGGCGACGAGCGGCTGCAGCGAAGGCGCATCGAGTTTTGCGATGACGGCGATCGCTGCGAGACGCGCGTCGTTCATCGGTGACGAACGTTCGCTCTCGATCGCATCGCGGAACGTTTGCAATGGAACGTCTTTTGTGAAGCCGAGACGATCGTAGGCATTGGCGCGGACGATCACGTCGGCATCGGTCAGAGCGCCGCGGATGATCTCGATCTCGGCATCCGTTCCCGTTTCGGGGATGTTGGAGAGAACGTTCGCGCGAACGAGCGGATCCGCGTGCGTCGCGTATTGCTTGCGCAACTCGACTCCGTGCGGCATCGCGGTCGTGGCCTCGAGCACGCGCACGATCTGCCACGGCGTCAGGTCCGTCAGGACCTCGGAGGCAGCAGCCCACGGCAGATGCTTCGCGATCGCGCCGGCGCTCAACTCGCGCTCCCACATCGTTCCGTTGCGCAACGTCTGGAAGAGACGCGCGCGTGCGGTGTCGTTGCTCTCGGCGTAGTAGCCGACGACGTCGATCATCGGCGCGCGCACGCCGGGATCGGGATCTTCCGCGGTCGCGAAGACGCGCGGCAGATCGTCGGCGTTGAGTACGGAGCGATTCTTCTCCGCAAGGCGGCCGACCGCGATCGCGGCGTTCGTGCGCACCCACGGATGTGCATCGCCGAGGGCGTTCCTCAGCGCGTCGAAGGAGGAAGCGTCGCCGAGGCGGCCGAGGACTACTGTTGCGTACGCGCGGGTCAGCGTGTTCGGGTCGGTCATCAGGAGCAGAAGCTCCTCGCGCGCCGGAGCGTACGGGCGTCTTGCGAGCGAGTACGCCGCCTCCTGTCGCACCGCGGATGACGACGATTGGAGCGCGCGGCGCGCGGCTTCGCTCGCGGTGTCGTCGTCCCAGCGGAACAGGTAGCGCACGGCGCGAGCGTGTACACCTTCGGTCGATGCGTTGTCGGCGATCGCAACGTAGCGGGGGAGGAGCGATTTGTCGGCAGCGAGTTTCGAGAGCGCTTCGACGGCTTCCGCGGCGACGCCGGCATCGCTGTCGGCGGCGAGCGTGAAGAGCGTCTCCGCGCCCAGACCGATCTCGCCGAGGGCGAAGGCGGTCGTCTCGCGGACGCGGCGGTCTTCGTCTTTCGACAAGGTTGCCAGTTCGGGCACGCCGGTTTTGGTAATGGCGCCGATCCGTCCGAGGGCGAGGGCGATGCGCAGGCGGTGGAGTGGATTCGGATGCGCGATCCAGGCGTTGACCACCTCCGCGTTGTGCTCGCGGCGATCTTCGAGCGCGAGGATGCTCGCTTCCTCTTCGATCGTCAGCCCGTGCGGATCCGCGGGTGGCGCGGGCGCGGCGGCTGGCGGCGGCGCCTGTGGAGTGGCACAGGCCTGAACCAGAAAAACGATCAGAAGAAGAGGCAGCAGCTTGCGCATGGCGGGGAATGATATGACCGAGTGACATCGGTCACACACCTGTGTGCGTCCCTCGGCTTGCGTAAATTTCCCCACACCCACACACTCCCCCTGCGATGAAGGACCTCACGATCGACGTCGAGCAGGTCGCCCGCCGCTACGGCAGGCGGTGGGCGCTGGCAGACGTCTCGTTCCAGGTTCCGCCCGCGACCGTGATGATGGTCGCCGGCCGCAACGGCGCCGGGAAGTCGACGTTGTTCCGCGTTCTCTCGACGGCCATTCGCCCCGATCGCGGCCGCGCGACGGTGGGCGGATTCGACGTCGTGCGGCATCGCGAGGACGTGCGCAAGCTGACCGCCATCCTCAGTCACGCCAACTACTTGTACGAGGCGCTGACTGCCAAAGAGAACCTTTTCATCGTCGCCGACCACCTCGGCATCCGCCGCGACGGCGTGATGGGCGTGCTCGAGCAGGTGAACCTCGCCTCGCGCGCGGAGGACGCGGTCTCGACGTTCTCCGCGGGCATGCGCAAACGGCTGTCGTTCGCGCGCATCCTGCTGCAGGAGCCGCGCTTCGTGCTCCTCGACGAACCATACGGCGCGCTCGATCCCCCGGGATTCGATCTCGTGGACGAGGTGATCCTGGAGCTCAAGCGGCGCGGCACGACGATTCTGATGGCGACGCACCAGTGGGAGCGGAGTGCGCGGTTGTCGGATGTCGCGCTGGTGCTCGATCAGGGACGCGTGATCTGGCAGGGACCCGCGAGCGAGGCGCTCGAGCACGAGCCGCATGCGCAGAGGGCCGCCATCCTGTCGACCGCCGCGGGAGGGGCTCGATGATTATGGAGTGCGGAGGCAGCGCCTCCGCTTTCCAATGGCGCGCATTTGAAAGCGGAGGCGTTGCCTCCGCACTCCACAGGAAGACAAAATGCTAGCCGCCGCCCTGCGCAAGGAGCTCCTTCTCCAGTGGCGCACGCGCGGCCAGATGATGGCCGTGCTCGTCTTCGGCGCGACGGCGCTCCTCCTCTTCAGCTTCGCCATCGGCCCCGACGCTTCCGCTCTGCGCACGTTCTCCGCCGGCTTCCTCTGGCTAGGCCTGCTCCTGTCCAGCACGCTCACGCTTGCCGAGTCCTTCCACTCCGAGATGGAGAACCGCGCTCTCGAAGGACTGCTGCTCCTTCCCAGCGATCCGCGCGCGCTCTACTACGGCAAGGCGATCGCGAACTGGCTGCAGCTCACGCTGCTCGGCATCGCGCTCGTGCCGGTCATGGTCGTCCTCTACGACGCCGGCACGACCCAACTATTGAAGCTGCTCGGCATCATCATCCTCGGCGCCGCGGGACTCTCCGCGCCCGGAACTCTGTACGCCGGCATGACCGCGCAGTTGAAGGCGAAACAGATGTTGCTCCCGCTGCTGTTGTTCCCCCTGATCGTTCCGGCCCTGCTCGCATCCGTGAAGGCAACGTCGTTGGTGATCCTGGGAGACCCGATGGACCAGTTGAACGCGTGGATCACGCTCCTCGCGGCGTTCGACCTGATCTACTGGTCCATGTGTGGATTGCTGTACGGCCGCGTCATCGAAGAGTAAAAGAGGAAGCACACACCTATGGAACTGCCGAAGATCCAAACGAACAAGGCTCCGTACGTCTTTCTCGCGATCGGCGTCCTCCTGTTGTCGATCGGCTCCTACGTCGGTCTCTTCGTCGCGCCCGCGGAGCGCTACATGGGCAACGTGCAGCGGATCATGTACGTCCACGTGCCCTGCGCGTGGAACGGACTGCTCGCGATCACTTTCGCCTTCGTCTGCGCGATCGTGTTCCTCTTCAGTGGCGACTTCCGCTGGGACACGCGCCTGGAGGCGTCGATCGAAGTCGGCGTCCTGCTCGCGTTCCTCCTCTGCGCGCAGGGCTCGATCTGGGCGAAGCCGACCTGGGGCGTGTGGTGGGACTGGGACCCGCGCCTGACCACCACGGCCGTCCTCCTGTTCGCGTTCCTCGGCATCCTCGCGCTGCGGAGGTTCGTCGACGACCCGGTCAAGCGCGCGATTTGGTCGTCGGTCGCGACGATCATCGCCTACGTCGACGTTCCCATCATCTACTTCTCGGTGCGGTGGTGGAACTCGCTCCATCAGGCGCAGTCCACCACCAACACCGTCTCGTCTCAGTTCTGGCCGCCGCTGCGTCTGAACGCGTTCGGCATTTTGTTCCTCATGATCGGCTTCATCATGGTGCGCTCGCGCATCGCCGCCTACCGGCTGCGCAACGAGATGGCCTCGCCGATCGCTGTTGGGGAAGAAGCAGGAGAGCTCGCATGAACGGAGGAGTCGTCGTCGGAGGATGGGAGTACGTCTGGGCCGCCTATGGCGTCACCCTGCTCGCCTTTGTGATCTATGGAGTGACGTTGATCACGAAACTTCGTGAGGAGCGCGCCCGCGCTGCCGCCGATGGAGAAACAAAATGACCGCCATGACGGAACCTACTGCAAGCGACGCGATGCGCAAGAAGACGCGCCTGTTCATGATCGGCGCGTTCGCCGTGGCCGCGATCGCCTTCGGCGTGATCGCCGCCAGCGGCATCAATGAGAACCTCGTGTACTACTGGACGCCCTCCGATCTCGCCGCGAACGGCGAGAAGGCGTACGGCGCGACGATCCGCCTCGGCGGCATGGTCGCCCCCGGCTCGATCAGGAAGAACGGCGGCTCGAACGTCGAGTTCATCGTGCACGACGGCAACGCGCGCATCCCGGTGAAGACCAGCACCGTTCCGCCGCAGATGTTCCGCGAGAACATCGGTGTCGTCGTCGAAGGGACGATGGTGCGCAACGGCGGTTCGGGCGTTTTCCAGTCGAACCGCCTGATGGTCTCGCACAACAACGAGTACAAGGCCCCGGACAAGGGTCACCCGGTCGATCAGAAGCAGCTGCGCAAGATGATCGAGTCGACCGAAGGAATCGAAGGAAACTAAGTTCATGCTCGCTCCCCTCGGACGCATTCTCATCCTCGCCTCGCTGTTCGCCGCGGCGGCCGGCGCGTTCATCGGCTTCTACGCCGGACGCACGCGCTCGGCCGAAGGGCTCAAGTGGGCGCGCCGCTTCGCGTACGGATACGCGGCGGCGATCGTGGCGGCGACGCTCGTGATGGTGTACGCGCTGCTGGTTCACGATTTCTCCGTGAGCTACGTCGCGCACGTCGGCTCCACGCAGGTGCCGACCTGGGTCACGGTGGTCAGTCTCTGGTCGTCGCTCGAAGGCTCGATCCTCTTCTGGGGCCTCGTCCTCGGCGCATACATCACCATCGCGACGTTCTTCACGCGCGGCAAATACGAGGAGTACCAGCCCGACGCGATCGGTGTGTGGCTCGCGTGCGCGGCGTTCTTCAGCTTCCTCATCGCCGGTCCGGCGAATCCGTTCCACACGGTCCTCAGTCCGCCGCTCGACGGCCCGGGACCGAATCCGCTGCTACAGAACCACGTGCTGATGGCCATCCATCCGCCGTTCCTCTACCTCGGCTACGTCGGCATGACCATCCCGTTCGGCTTCGCCTGCGCGGCGCTGATCAAGGGACGCCTCGGACACAACGTGCTCAAGCCGATCCGTGAGTCGCTGATGCTGCCGTGGATCTTCCAGTCGGTGGCGATCATGCTCGGCGGTTGGTGGGCGTACGAGGTTCTCGGCTGGGGCGGCTACTGGGCCTGGGATCCGGTCGAGAACGCGTCGCTGCTGCCGTGGCTGACCGCGACGGCCGCGCTGCACTCGATCATGGTCGTCGAGCGCCGCGGAATCCTCAAAGGCTGGACCATCACGCTCATTCAGGCGACGTTCCTCCTGGTCATCCTCGGCACGTTCATGACGCGCTCGGGCGTCTTCAACTCCGTGCACTCGTTCACGCAGAGCGCGATCGGTCCGACGATCCTCGGCTTCCTCGCCGCGGCGCTGCTCTTCACGATCGGACTGCTCGCGTTCCGCATCGACAAGCTCGAAGTGGAAGGACGGATGGAAGGTGCGGCGAGCCGCGAGGCGATGTTCCTCGTCAACAACCTGATCTTCGTTCTGCTGACGTTCACGGTCTTGATCGGGACGGTCTTCCCGCTCATCGTCGAAGCGGTCAAGGGCAAGCAGATGTCGGTCGGGCGTCCGTACTTCGACAGCATGACCGTGCCTCTCGGCGCGCTGCTGTTGTTCATCCTTGGCGTCGGACCCGCGCTGCCGTGGGGACGCGCGAACGCCGCGCAGATCAAGAAGGCGCTCCTGCCGCCGCTCATCGGCGCGATCGTGTTCGTCGCCGCCGGATACGCATTCGGCGCGCGTACGCCATGGACGCTGCTCACGCTCGCTTTCGGCGGCTACGCGGCTCAGGTGACGCTCGGACAGATGTTCATCCCGATGCTGCAGCGAATGAAGAACGGCGACTCGTTCGGAACCGCGTTCGTCGACGGACAGCTCCGCCGCGGACGACGCCGCTTCGGCTCGTACATCGTGCACGCCTCGGTCGTGATCGTGGTGATCGCGATCGCCATCAGCAGCTCGATGCGCCAGCAGATGGAGCTGCACTTCGCGAAAGGACAGACTCTGCAGGCTGGTGGCTACGACCTGACATTCGTCGGCGTGGAGGAGCGCACCGAGCCACATCGTCTCTCGACGATCGGCATCTTTACGATCGCGAAGAACGGGAAGCAGGTCGCGCGACTCGAGCCGCGCATGAATCAGTACCAGATGATGCGCGAGCCGATCGGTTCGCCGGACGTGCACTCGACCGCGCTGCGCGACGTCTACATTTCGCTGAGCAACATCGACGCGGCGAATGAGACCGCGAGCATCACCGTGTTCATCTCGCCGTTCATCGTCTGGATCTGGCTCGCCGTGATCGCCCTGGCCCTCGGCGCGCTGTTCGCGTTGATCCCTCCACGCCGCCCCGCTGTCATCCTGAGCCCAAGCGCAGCGACGTCGAAGGACCCCGTGCCGAATGACGCTGCAGCGGAGACCGCATGAACCGCACCGTCCTCTTCGTCGGCCTGCTCATCGCCGCCGTCCTCGTCGCGATTCTCTTCCTGGGACTCGGCAAGGATCCGTCCGAGATCCGCTCGCCGCTGATCGGCAAGCCGGCGCCGTCATTTGCGCTCAGAGAGGTCGGCACCGGTCGCACCGTCGACGTCACGCAGTTCAAAGGCAAGCCGATGGTCATCAACTTCTGGGCGACGTGGTGCGCTCCGTGTTGGGAAGAACATCCGGTGCTCGTCGCGAACGCGCGCATGCTGCAGCCGGACGTCCAGTTCCTCGGCGTCGTGTTCCAGGACAAGGAAGACAAGATCCTCGGATTTCTCAATGAGCGCGGCACCAGCTATCCGACCGTCGTCGATGAAGCCGGCAAGACTGCGATCGCGTACGGAGTGGGCGGCGTCCCGGAGACGTTCTTCCTCGATGCGAACGGCGTCATCCGGGCCAAGTACGCTGGCCCGATGTCGCCGGACATCCTGCGCGAGAACCTCCAGAAAGCGATGAAGCAATGACGATCGTCCTGTTGCTGCTGTTGCAGCTCAACGTGCCGGACGCGGCGCAGTTCGTCGGCCCGCCGAAAGGCACGCCGATCACGGGTGAGGCGCTCTTCGCGCGCACGAATGAGGTCGGACAACTCCTGCGCTGCCCGGTGTGTCAGGGCATGTCCATCGCCGACTCGCCGGCCGAAATGGCCGTCAACATGAAGGCGCAGGTGCGGGAGCTCCTCGCGCGTGGATACACCGAGGAGCAGATCCTGAAGTACTTCGAGTTGTCTTACGGAGAGTTCGTGTTGCTCCGCCCCAAATCGCGCGTGTTGTGGATGCTTCCGTTGCTCGCGTTGATCCTCGGCGCCGCGGTGGTCTTCATCAAGCTCAGAAAACTCGAAAAGAACGAACCGCCAACCGCCAACCGCCAACCGCCAACCGATGACCCCTACCTCTCGCGCGTCCGCGACCTCGTCTCCGGAGGGAAACAGTGAACGAACCGACCGACTGGACGAGCGCGATCGCGATCCTCGCCGGAGGCCTCGTCCTCGGCATGCTGGTCGTCTTCTACTTCAGCAGGCGCAAGTCGTCGCCCGTTGTCATTCCGGATCTGGAGCGCAAAGACCTCGAAGCCAAACGCGACGCGCTCGTCGCGCAGCTCCGTGCACTCGATGGTGAGAACACCGACGAGCGCGCACGACTCGAAGCCGAGACCGCGAACGTTTTGCGCAAGTTGGACAATCAAGCGTCTGTCGCTCCGCCACGTGAAGAAGCCACGCCATCGGTTTCGATGAACCCCGCCATCAAAGGCTTCCTCTGGGGCGTGGGCTCCTTCGCCGCACTCGCGGGTCTCGCGTACTTCGTGATGAACCAGTCCACGCCGCGTCAGGAAGGCGGCAGCGTCACCGGAAACACGCCCATGGTGCAGCAGCAGCAGGCCGCGCCGCAGCAGACGAACCCGGTGGTCGCGCAGCTCGAGGCCGCGGTGAAGAGCGATCCGAACAACCTCCAGCTCCGCAACGATCTCGCGCAGGCGTATCTCGAGACGGACAACCTCATGGCCGTCTTCGAGCAGACGAAGTTCGTGCTCGAGAAATCGCCGAACGACAGCCGCGCGCTCACGTACCACGCGCTCGTGCGCATGGCGATGGGCGAGGCGGAAGAAGCGACGGCGATGCTGAAGGCCGCGACGCAGAGCAACCCGAAGAACCTCGACAGTTGGGTCTCGCTCGCGTGGGTGTACGCGCAGCAGAACAAGATGAAGGACGCCGAGGCGATGATCGCCGAGGCGGCGAGACAGTCTCCGAATGACCGGGCGCGGCTCGAAGACGTGTTCCGTCAGATGAAGGCGCAAAAGGAAGGCGCACCCGCACAAACCGCGGCCGCATCCGGCGAGTTGCCCGCGGGACATCCGGCGGTCGACGGCGCGCCCGCAGACGCAAAGTCCATCACGGTCACCCTCGATCTCGATCCCTCGGCCGCGCAGAAGAGCGGCATTCTCTACGTCATGGCCCGCAACCCGATGGGCGGACCGCCGGTGGCGGTGAAGCGCATGCAGGTGACCTCGTTCCCGATCACGTTCGCGTTCGGCTCCGCCGACTCGATGATGGGCCAGCCGCTGCCCGACAGGTTCCGCCTCGAAGCCCGCCTCGACAGCGACGGCGACGCGGCGACCAAACCTCCGACCGACCCGAGCGCGATGCAGAACGATGTCGCGGTAGGGACGACAGTCAAACTCGCGCTGAAATGATGTGGAGTGCGGAGGCAACGCCTCCGCTTTCGAATCCGCGCGAATAGGAAAGCGGAGGCGCTGCCTCCGCACTCCAAACTTGATACACTCGCTCCAGCCTCGGGGTGGCCCTTACCGGCCTGAGATCAAACCCGCGGAACCTGATCCGGCTCATACCGGCGTAGGGAAGGCAAATGAACGCACTCATTCTCGTTGTCCTCGCCGCCACGCTCAGCGGCACCGTCAAAGATCCCACCGGCCATCCACTTTCCGGCGCGACCGTTTCCATCGCGAACGTTCGCAGCGTCACCACCGACGCCGCGGGCGCGTTCGCACTCGACCTCCCGGAGAGCGCGTACGAACTGCGCGTCACGCATCCCGGTTTCGCGACCGAGACGCATCGCGTGAACGCAGGCCAGACGCTCGACATCACTCTCGATCCCGCGTTCGCCGAGACGATGGTCGTCTCCGCGATTCGCGCCGAAGCCGCGACGCCGATCACCAAGACCGACATTGCGCGCGAAGAGATCGAGCAGCAGTATCACGGTCAGGACGTCCCGCTCCTGCTGCGCGACGCGCCGTCCGTGAACGCATTCTCCGAATCGGGGAGCGGCGGCTCGGGCTACTCGTACATCACCCTTCGCGGCGTTAGCCCCACGCGCATCAACTTCACCCTCGACGGCGTTCCGCTTGCCGATTCCGAGGACATGGGGACTTACTTCGCGGACTTCCCGGATCTCGCGAGATCGTTGGAGAGCATCCAGATCCAGCGCGGCGTTGGCACGTCCACCGTGGGCACGCCGTCGTTCGGCGGTTCGGTGAACATGCAGAGCATCGACGTCGCGCAGGAGCAGCGCGTCGACGCGACCCTCGGCGTGGGCTCGTTCGGCGGCCGCCAGGCTTCGGTCGGCTATCACTCCGGCGCATTGGCCGGCGGCTTTGCGTTCTACACGCGCCTGTCGTTCCTCGAGAACGAAGGCTTCCGCGACAATTCCGGCACGCGCCAGCACAACGTCTTCTTCAGCGGCACCAAGACCGTCGGCGACGCGCTCCTCAAGATCACCGGCTTCTCGGGCAAGGAGAACATGCAGTCGTCGTATTACGCGACGGACGAGGAGACGCTGAAGACGGACCTGACGTTCAATCCTCTGCGTTCCGAGGAGCGGGATCGCTTCGGATACGACCTCGCGCAGGTGCAGTACATCCGGCCGCTGGACGAGAACTCCGACATGACCGCGTCGGTTTACTACCAGCGCGGCTACGGCTGGTTCCGTCTCTTTTCGAGCGCGAACGAGCTTCGCGAGTACGGCCTCGACGGCATGCTCGTCGGCTCGATTCTCACGTACTCGCGTACGTCCGGACCGATCACGCTGAACACCGGCGTGCACGTGAACCGCTTCAAGCGCGATCACACGCGCGACAACCTCTCGCGCGACACGCGCGACTACCAGAACGACGGCGTGAAAGGGGAGGCGAACGCGTTCGCGAAAGTGTCTTACGCGACCGGCCGCTGGAACCTCTATGGCGACGCGCAGGTGCGTCACGCGACGTTCGACTATCACGGCGACGTCGATGTCGATCCAATCGACTGGACGTTCTTCAATCCGAAGATCGGCGCGCGCTACGAGCTGTCCGCGCGTTCGTCGTGGTACGCGAGCGCCGGCATGACGACGCGCGAGCCGACGCGCAACGACATGTTCCTCGGCGAAGACAACGCGCCGGTCGCATTCGACCTCGGCGCGGTGCGTCCCGAGCGGGTGCTCGACTTCGAGGCCGGCTGGAGCTTCCGCGCGGCGAACGTCGACTTCGCAGCGAACGTGTACGCGATGGAGTTCCGCAACGAGATCGCCGCGACGGGCGAGCAGTCGGAGATCGGTCTCGCGTTGCGGAAGAACGTCGACCGGAGTTTCCGTCGAGGCATCGAGCTCGACGCCGCGTGGCAGGTCGCGCCGGCGGTGCGTCTGAAGACGAACGCGAGCTTCAGCCGGAATCACATCCGCGAGTGGACGCAGTTCATCGACGTCTACGACGCGGAGGGAAACTGGACGGGATCGCGTCCCGTTTCATATCGCAACGTCGAGCCGCTGCTGACGCCTTCGGTGATCGTGAGTCAGTCCGTGGACTTCACGCCGAACGCGCGCTTCAGCACCGGCGTGGTGGGCCGATACGTCGGGCGCTCGTATCTCGACAACACGAACAATGAGCTCACCGACGCGCCGTCGTATTTCGTCCTCGACGCGAACGCGTCTTACGCGCTGACGAATCAGATCCGCGTGTCGCTGCAGGTCAACAATGCTTTGAACAATGACGAGATCCGCCCGAGCGGCTACAGTTACCTCTACTTCACCGGAGAGGAATTGGGCGGCACCGCGTACTACTACCCGCACGCGACGCGGAACGCGGTGGTGCTGGTGGACTTCACGTTTTGAGCTGGTTTGAAGTCGCGGCAGCGATCATCACGGTCGCGAGCATCTGGCTCGCGACGCGGGAGAACATCTGGTACTACCCGACCGGCCTGGTGGCTTTAGCCATGTACACGTGGGTGTACTTCAACGCGAAGCTGTACGCCGAGTCCGTGCTGCAGGTCGTCTGTTTCGGGCTGATGGTCTACGGCTGGTACGAGTGGCTCCACGGCGGCACGCACAAGACGGAGCTGCCGGTGACGCGAACGCCGCGGTGGGCATGGATGTACGGAGTCCTTGCAGGCGTGCTCGGCTCCGCGATGGTCATCGCTTTCCAACTCCGCTTCACCGACAACCCGAACCCGTACGTCGACTCCTCGCTGTTCGTCTGGAGCCTCGTCGCCCAGTGGATGACCGCGCGCAAATGGATCGAGAACTGGATTCTCTGGATCGTCATCAACACGATCTCCGTTCCGCTGTACGTCGTCCGCGACCTGCTGCCCACGGCCGCGCTATACGTCGCGCTGTGGCTGCTCGCCATCCTCGGATACCGCCAATGGCGCAAAACGCTGGTCGTGGTGTGATCCGTATCTGCCTCATCGGCCCCGAATGCACGGGCAAAACCCAGCTCGCCCAACGCCTCGCCCGCGAGCTCAACGCGACTTGTGTCCCCGAGTACGCGCGCGAATACGCCGCGCAGCACGAGCTTTCAGCAGAAACGGTCGAGCCGATCGCACGCGGCGAGATCGCGAACCTCGATCGCGCGACCGGCGACCTCATCGTCCTCGACACCGATCTCCTCTCGACCGTCGTCTACGCGCGCCACTATTACGGCAGCTGCCCCGCGTGGATCGAAGACGAAGCGCGTGCGCGTCGCGCGGATCTCTATCTCCTCATGGACACCGACATCGCCTGGCAACCCGACCCCGCCCGCGACGCCTGCGACGACGCGCGCGAAGACCTCTTCGACGCCTTCCGCGCCGCCCTCGACGAGTTCGAGACGAAGTGGGAGATCGTGAGCGGGGAGGGGGAGGCGCGGTGGGAGCGAGTGCTTGGCGCTTCCCGATTGTTAGAATGCGATGGCCGATGAAAGCCACGCTCGAGCAAGTTGAAAATGAAGCTGCTGAGTATCTTCAGCGCGTGATCGGCGGCGAGACGATCGTTGTGTACCAGGGGGAGCGCCCCGTGGCCGAGATCCGACCAGTCACGGAGACCGAGACGCTACGCCCGGTTGGACTCGCCGCGGGCGAATTCGTGGTCCCGGATGATTTCGACGCCCCGCTTCCCGATGAACTAATCGACGCCTTCGAAGGTCGATGAACCTGATCTCGATAGTCTTCGCCACGTCCCTTGATGGATCTAGGAGTGCGGTGGCGAGGGTGGTTGGGAGGCGGAGAGCCACCGCTTTGGTAGGTCGTGCGCGTGGCGCTTCGAAACGTAGCAGAGCGGCGGCTTCACCACCCACACACGGCCTCGCTGCCGCACTCCTAGACCTAAGCTGCCGCGACCGCCGACATCGTGATCATCAGCAGACATCCCTCCGCCGAGGCGACTACGTCGCCGTGGTGCGCGGTTGCTTCCACGTGGTGGAAGTCGCCCGCCGCGAGACCCAGCGCGCCGATCGAACAACTGCCGCGGATCACGTACGTGTCCTCACTGCCCTCGTGATCGTGTGCGGCGACCACCACGTCCGGGTCGAGGTCGAGGAGGAAGATCGTGCGCCGCGCGTCCTTCGCCAGGCGTTTCATGCGCGTGCCGGGGGCGATGGTCTTCCACGTCCCCTCGTCCGCGCGGACCGTAAGGCTTTCCTCCGCGCTGGGAACGCTGTTGTCGCGCTGCGGCACGGAGCGGATCGCGTCCATGACCCGATCGCGGACCGCGGCAGGGGGCGGCGCCGGATCGATCGCCGAGGCGGCGATGGCGTCCAGCAGGTCGAGCTCTTCTCGGGTCAGGGTGTCGTTCATGGTCGAATGCCAGTCATTCTACGGACGACGCGGCGGATCGGATGTACCAACCATGAAGGATATCCTGACAGTCATGAACTGGCTTCTGAAGAACTTCCTCCGCGGGCTCGTCATTGTCGTTCCGATCG
>Ga0075421_100000253_pt1 | contig 51751 bp, 50 predicted proteins | sample SoiMetdeltSBSDD5_FD_75292 | JGI IMG/M metagenome (GOLD analysis project Ga0075421, IMG submission 75292) | Bulk soil microbial communities from a Populus tree surrounding site in Tennessee, USA - Soil MetaG P. deltoides SBSDD5 | ecosystem: Environmental > Terrestrial > Soil > Tree plantation... | reverse complement strand
CGCCGGCTGAGAGGCTGTGAAGAAATCGCTTCTTTGCGTTGAGTTGGTGTGTTTTTAGGTAGCGATACCGATCCGAACGTGCGGGAGGAAGGAACTGAGGGTTGGCGGTTCAGAGCGGGGAGAGAGCTTGTTTGTCATTTTCGACCCTCACGTCGGATAAAAACTTCAGGTATCTACTGAAGGGCCCAGCTCCGTCGCATGTTGTGGGTGATCGCATGAAGAAGGACCACTGCTAGCGCCTTTTTCGCTCCTCTCACCAAGACCTGCACCAGACCTTGACCGCGGAGTTGGGCGTTGACCAGTTCTGCTGTCGGTCCTCGTTGCTTGTAGATTGCCTTCGCTTCTTCGCTCCCCATCCTCTCGCGCCAATCGCGGACTGCTTCGCTGTCCTTGCGCCGATGACTCGGTTTCCGATTCGGAGACTTGCTCACCCGAAGAGGAGCGTAGACCTTGCATCCGCGCTTGTTCATCTCATCGATGTTCCGAAGCGAGGTGCAGCCGGCATCAGCGAGCCACTCTTGGGGGCGAGTGTCATGGCGCTGCTCGACTTGTTCGGCCAAGGACACCATCGTGGTGAGGTCGGTGCCTTCGTTGTTCACTTCTACGGCAACGACGACGTTTGAACCGCTCACCGTGGTCAGATGAACGTTGTATGCCGGACGGAAACCGCCGTCAGCCATCTTCATCACCCGCGCTTCGGGATCGGTGATCGAAGATCGTTTTTCCTTCTTGTTCGCCTTCGGGTCTTTCGATCGTTTCTGGTTCTCTGCCTTGGTCAGTTCCTCCAAAGCTCGCTCTACTCTTCGCTCTCGGCTCTCCGCACTACGCTGTCGTGCACTTTGCTCGCGTTTGCTGGCAGCACCAGAGTTGTCTTCGATCTCCTTGGCCAGGATCTCGATCTGCTCTCGCGCGATCTTCTTGAAGTTCTCCAGCCGCGCACGTCTTCGAAACGACGATGCGCCCGCTGATGCTCGCACCTTCATCCCGTCCTGAGCAACTCGATTCAGCTCCACCAGCCCCTCGTTCAACAGCGCCGACACCGTCTGCGTCAACAGACCACTGAGTTGATCTGCCGAGAGGTTTCGGAAATCCGACAGCGTGTGGTGATTCACGTGAACCCCACCGCACATCCACTGGTACGCCAAGTGGTAATCGCACAGCCGCTCAATCTCGCGGGCTGCTCCCACTCCATCGAGCATTGCCAGAATCCACAGGCCCAACAGAATCTGTGGATCGATCGCCGGCCGGCCTGCGCTCCCCTCCCGAGATTTGATGAGCTCATGAAAATCACTCAGATCTAGCCGTGCCACGAACGCCCACACCGCACGCGCCTGATGGTCCGCGGAGAGCAGGCCCTCCAGATCCATCGGGACCAATCGCGTCTGCAGCCGGTTTGCTTCAACCATTCGCGGCGCACCTTGCTTTTCGCTCATCATCGAAGCGTACGGCCAATCCCACTTTTCCACAGCACGGCCGATTTCTTCACAGCCTCTGAGCAGGCGGCGTCCTCGCCGCCCGCCCGGAGCGGGGACGCTCCCTGCTCAGCCGCCGAGGACGGCGGCGTTCCGCACTGGCGACTGTCGCCAGTAACCCGTTTCCTTCTCGAAAAACGAGGCCGCGCGGAACAGCGCGCGCTCCGCGAAGTGCGGTCCCATGATCTGCAGTGACAGCGGCAGTCCCGCTTTGTCGAATCCCGAGGGCACCGCGATCGCGGGGACGCCGACGAGGTTCGCCGGCGCGGTGAAGATGTCCGACAGATACATCGACAACGGATCATCCGTCTTCGCGCCGATCGTGAACGCCGCCTCGGGCGTCGTCGGCGTGATCAGGTAATCGAAGGTCTGGTACGCCTGCGCGAACTCGTGACGCAGCTTCGCGCGCACGCGTTGCGCGCGGCCGTAATACGCGTCGTAGTAGCCCGACGAGAGCGCAAACGTGCCGAGCATGATCCGCCGCTTCACCTCCGCACCGAAACCCTCGCCGCGCGAGTCGAAATAGACGTCATCGAGCGTGCGCGCGCGTTCGCTGCGATGTCCGTAGCGGATGCCGTCGAACCGCGAGAGGTTCGCGCTCGCCTCGGCGTTGGCGACGATGTAGTAGATCGCGATCGCGTATCCGATCGTCGGCACGCTCGCCTCTTCGACGATCGCGCCGCCGCCGCGCAGCACCGCCACTGCTGCGTCGAAGTTCGCGCGCACTTCTCCTTCGAGCTTCTCCACCGCCTCGCGCACGATGCCGAAGCGGAGTCCCTTCACGCCCGACGCGAGATCGGCCGTGTAGTCGTCGACCGGCTTCGTACTCGAGGTCGAATCGTTCGGATCGTGACCGGCGATGATGCCGAGGACCTCGGCGCAGTCGCGCGTGGTCTTCGTGACGATACCGATCTGGTCGAGGCCCGACGCGAACGCAACCAGGCCCCAGCGGCTCACGCGTCCGTACGTCGGCTTGAGACCGACCACGCCGCAGAACGCCGCGGGCTGACGCACGGAACCGCCCGTCTCCGAGCCGAGTCCGACCGGGACCATGCGCGCCGCGACGGCCGCGGCCGAGCCGCCGGAGGAACCGCCGGCGACGCGCGTGCGATCCCACGGATTGCGTGTTTCGCCGAACGCGGAGTGCTCAGTCGACGAGCCCATCGCAAACTCGTCGAGGTTCGCCTTGCCGACGATCGACGCGCCGTGCGCGCGCAGTCGCGCGACTGCGGTGGCGTCGAACGGAGAGACGAAGTTGCCAAGGATGCGCGAGGCGCAGGTCGTCGGCATGTCGGTGGTGACGATGTTGTCCTTGATTGCGACGGGGAGCGCGCCCGCGGGCGCGTCGCGCTTCACGTGCAGAAACGCGTGCAGGTCGCCGTCGCGCACGTCGATGGCATCGAGGCACGCGTCGACATACTCGCGCGGCGAGACCGCGTTGCGCGCCTCGGTCCACGGAAGCTCGAGCAGATCACTCACCGCCGATCACCTTCGGCACGACGAAGAGTCCGTCGCGCCACGCGGGCGCGTTCCGAGCGACATCTTCGCGAGGGATGGAAGGCCGCGGCTCGTCGTCGCGGAACGGTGTGACGGTGACGTCGTGCTCCTCGAATGCGTCGGCGTCGACCTCGCGGAGCTGGTCGATGTAGGAGAGGATCTTTGTCATCTCCGAGGCCATCCGGTCGAGGCCGGCGTCGTCGAATTCGAGATGCGCCAGCTGGGCGATGCGGCGCGCTTCGTCACGGTCGATGTCCATGAATGACTCTTATAGGTGACTGCGCGGCGTTTTCGCAATCGGGTGCATCGTGGGGCCTCGCGCTTGACGCGCGGATCAATGGTCCCCCGGCTGAAGCCGGGGGCTGGATTCTCTTGCCCGCGTAGCGGGCTGCAGGAAATAGCCCCCGGCTTCAGCCGGGGGACGGTAGAGTACGCGCCGCAAATGCGTTTCCGGACATGGGGACTTCCGTTCACGGGCATCGCCGTAGGATTGCTCGCGTGGCAGATCGCGGTGTGGCTGAACCCGGCCACGCTCGTGCCCGGCCCTCTCGCCGTCGCCCGCGGAATCGGGGAGCTCGCCGTGCGCGGACTGCTCGTGAAGTACGTCTTTGCGTCGCTCTTTCGCGTCTCGTGGGGCTACCTCGGCGCGCTGCTCGTGGCCATCCCCCTCGGCCTCTTCCTCGGCGTCATCCGGCGAGGCGAGCTGACCCTCAATCCGATCCTGCAGGTCCTGCGGCCGATCTCGCCGCTGGCGTGGATCCCCATCGCCATCCTCTGGTTCGGCGTCGGCGACGTCTCGGCGATCTTCCTGATCTTCCTCGCGTCGCTCTTGCCGCTCACCCTGGCCACGACGAACGCCGTGCGCAACATCGACCCCGTGCACCTCGCGGCCGCGCGCAACTTCGATCTACCGCTGCGGCAACGCGTGGTCAACGTGCTGATCCCGGCGATCCTGCCGCAACTGATCGTGGCAATGCGCATCGCCCTCGGCGTCGCGTGGCTGGTGGTCGTCGCGGCGGAGATGATTGCCGTCAACTCCGGCCTCGGATTCTTGATCGTCGACGCGCGCAACGCCGGCAATCGCTACGACCTCGTCATCGCCGGCATGGCGCTCATCGGAATCATCGGCCTCGGACTCGACCTCCTCATGCGCCGCCTCGAGCGGCTGGACTCCGTGCGCTGGGGCTACGCTTCATGACCGCGGGCAAGATCAAAGTCCGCTTCCGCGACGTCAGCACGAACTTCGGCGCCGTCGACGTGCTGCAGCACGTGAACATCGACGTGGCCGAGGGGGAGTTTCTCTGCATCGTGGGACCGTCGGGGTGCGGGAAGTCGACGCTTCTCAACATCGCGGGAGGATTTCTTCGTCCCACAAGCGGGGAAGTCACGATCGACGGCGAACCGGTGACCGGTCCCGATCGACGCCGCATCTTTGTCTTTCAGGAACGCGGCGTGTTCCCGTGGCTCACCGTCGAGGACAACATCGGCTTCGGCCTCTTCGACGTTTCGGAAGAAGAACGAAAGAAGCGAATCGCGCAATACGTGAGTCTCGTCGGATTGAACGGATTCGAGCGCTCGTATCCGCGCGAGCTCTCCGGCGGCATGAAGCAGCGCGTCGAAGTGGCGCGCGCGCTGGCCGTGAATCCGGACGTGCTCTATCTCGACGAGCCGTTCGGCGCGCTCGACTCGATCACGCGTCTGCAGATGCGGCGCGAGCTCTTGCGCATCTGGCAGGCGGAGCGGAAGACGGTGTTGTTCGTGACGCACGACATCGAGGAGTCGGTGCAGCTCGCCGACCGCGTGGTCGTGATCAGCGCGCGGCCCGGACGCATCCGGCGCGTGGTCGACATCGACATCCCGCACCCGCGTGATCTCTCGTCGCCGCGCTACATCGAGCTGCGCGACAGCATCTTCGCGGAGATCGGACTGGCGCACTCGGTATGAGCGCGATCGACACACAGCCCGTTCCGCGGACGGAGACGGTTACGTGGCAACGCTACGTACTGCCGCTCCTGGCCACGGCCATCATCCTCGCGCTCTGGACGCTGGCGGTGAAGACGACGGGCACGAAGATCTTCCCGACGCCGCTCGACGTCCTGCGCGCGGTGATCACTCTGGCGGAGAAGAGTCTGCTCTGGCGCTACATCTTCGACTCGCTCCAGCGCGTGTTCGCGGGCTACGGCATCGCCATCGTCGTCGGCATCCCGCTGGGCTTTCTCCTCGGATGGTCGGAATCGCTCGCGCGCGCGGTGAATCCGGTGGTTCAGGTGCTGCGGCCGATCTCGCCGCTGGCGTGGATGCCCCTCGCGGTGATCTGGTTCGGCGTGAGCAACGCCGCGCCGATTTTCCTGATCTTCCTGTCGTCGTTCTTCCCGATCGTCGTGGCGGCGATGAACGGCGTGCGCAACGTGCCGCAGTTGTATCTGCAGGCCGGCCGCAATTTCGGCCTGAACACGCCGCAGCTCATGGTGCGCATCGTCGCGCCGGCAATGCTGCCGCACATCGTCGTCGGTCTGCGCATCGCGTTCGGCATCGCCTGGGTGGTGCTCGTCGCGGCGGAGATGATCGCCGTCGACTCGGGACTCGGATATCTCATCATCGACGCCCGCAACGCCGGCAAGCGTTACGACCTGGTCGTCGCGGGTATGCTCATGATCGGTTTGCTCGGACTCGTGCTCGACACGCTGATCCGACGCATCGAGCGCGCGGTCCTCAAGCGGTCCGCGGCTGAATGAAAAGGGAGGTGATCTGGGGACCATGCGCAAAATCATCATCGGTGCCACGGCCTGGCTGGTGCTCGTCAGCGCGGTGCATCTGTCGCTGAACGTCGACTGGAGCGTGTTGCTGAACGAGCGGCTGCCGGAAAACGAGCGCAAGCTGAACGTGGCTTACATCCCGGTGACGTGACACCTCGCGTGCCCGGTGACGGACTACATCTCCGCCTACTCGCAAGCTGGACATCTCTTCATTCCGCGGCTCTTCCAGGGATTCCCCGAGATCAAGGAAGCGCTGATGTCCAACAAGATGCAGGCGGCGTTCATGGTCGCACCGATGGCCATCGCCCTGCGTGCTCAGGGCGTTCCGGTGAAGATCGTCTACCTCGGACATCGCTACGGCAGCGCGTTCGTCGTGCAGAAGAATGGGCCGATCCGAAACGTCGCGGACCTTCGCGGACGCACGATCGCGATCCCGAGCCGCTTCTCGGACGAGCGGCTGGTCGTGTTCCGCGCGCTGCAGGCGAACGGGATGAGCGGCAAGGACGTGAAGATGGTGGAGATGGCGCCGCCGGATGTGGCGGGCGCGCTGGCCGCGGGCGCGATCGACGGCTTCTCGATGGGCGAGCCGTTTCCGTCGCAGGCGGAGATGGTCGGCTTCGGCCGCGTGCTGTTCCACGCAGGCGAGTACTGGCCGGATTACATCTCGTGCGTGCTGGTGGTGCGTCAGGACGTGATCGATAAGCGTCCGGAAGAAGTGCAGGTGCTGGTCGACGGGATCGCGCGGTCGGGGCACTGGCTGGATGAGAAGGAGCGCGCGCGGCGCAACCGATTGCACGCCGCGGACTTCGTCGGCCGCTTCTACTACCGTCAGGACCCGCGCCTGCTGCGCTGGGCGCTGACGAACCCGATCGACCGCGTGCAATACACGCCGCTCGCGCCACGCAGGAAGGACTTCGAGCTGATCGTGAAGCTGATGGTCGAGACGGGCGTGCTCGAGCAGCCGATCGCGTTCGAGGAGTTCGTCGACACGACGTTCGCCGAAGGGGCACACGCGCAGACGGCGTGGCGCTACGAGCCGGGATCGGCCAAAGCGGAGTAATCGCGCGTCGCGATGTACGCGCGCAGCAACGCATCGCGTGATTCGAAACGACTTCGCACCGCGATGACGACGACGCGCCTCACACGACACAGCCGGCCGCAGTTCGGGCGCATCAGCCATGCGCCCTCCACGCGCGGCGACATCTCGCGCAACGCATCCGCCATCGTCCCGTTCACGAACCACAGCCGCTCGGCGGACGCCGCGTTCATCACCTGCTCTGGCGGCCGCGGCAGACTTATCCCCTTCCGAATCGCCTGATCGAGCGCGTAATACTCGGGCGAAAGGATCACGCCCGCGGCGAGTAAGCCGAGCAGGACGTTCAAAGCGATGATGAACGCGATGATCTTCGAGGCACGTGTTCGCTTCACGCGGCGCAGCTTACTGGAAGCGGAACACTCGAGGTATCACTTCGGTCTCTCCCACTGGGGATGTGGCGATCCTGCCGTCGAGCACGACATAGACGAGCATTCACTGCTCTGCAGCACAATCCCGAATCAACCGGCATCCGATTTGCCCGTCATAGATGCGGAGGAAACTATGACGAACACTGCGCTTGCAACCGAACTGCTCGATTTGGAACAACAGTACTGGCAGGCAATGAAGGACAAAAACGTCGACGCGGCCATGCGGCTCACGGACGAAGAATGCATCATCACGGGAGCGCAGGGCGTGGCGACAGTCAGCCGACAGGGCCTCTCGGACATGTTGAAGAACGCGCCGTACACGTTGCACGACTTCGAGCTGAAGGATGAGCAGGTTCGCGAGCTCAAAGACGACGTCGCCATCCTCGCCTACAAGGTCCACGAGGAATTGACCGTCGACGGGAAACCGGTGAAGCTCGCTGCGGCGGACACTTCGACGTGGGTTCGACGCGACGGCCGCTGGCGTTGCGCTCTCCATACCGAGGCCATCGCGGGCGATCCCTTCGGCCGTGATCGGCGTACTTGACAGTGCGCCTTGCACGTCAGTTGCTCGAGGCTGACCGCGGTCGTCACGTTTCTCGCGCTCGTCAGCGCGATGGTGACGGCCGCGGAACGTATCGCGGCAGCAGGCCATCGACGCCGGCTTTAGTCCCGGCGGTTGCTGCGATCCCTAACGTTCAGGCGGGTTGTTTTTCGTTACATCCCCATGCGGGCCGCGTACATCGCCATTTCCTTGCGCAACACGCTCCAGGACAGGTCCGAGTAGGTTGGGAAGGCTTTCTTCTTATGCGGCGGCCGCTCGTCCACAAAGTCGAACCGATCGCGAGTCCCCGATTTGGGCGTGGCTTTCAACAGCGGCAGCTCGTCCTTGTTCAGGTAGACATGGAACGTCGCGGCGAAGTTCCCCTCCGACATCGGACAGAACACCTTGTGCACCGGAAACTGCGTTTCCGAGAGCCACGCACACTGTCCCGGCGTGAGGGTCAGCAATGCCACTTTCTTAGCATTCCAGGAAAGAGAGTCATAGAGCATTACATCGATCTGGCCTGTCAGGCAGTAAATGATCCCGGTGGTCTTGCCGTGCGAGTGGATTGGCGAGTAGTTCTGACCCGGCCAGATCTCGAGGACGACGGGAGAGCCGAAGTCGCCCATATGTTCTTCCGCGTCTTGACCGGTGTTCGGCAACAAATGATCGTAGTCACCCTTTCCGGTACACGCGACGCGGATATAGGGAGGATGCGATTCGTCCTTCTCGCCTTTCTCGACCAGGATCTTCTGAAGAATTCCACTATGGAGACTCGCCCGAATCGCTTCGGTCTCCCAGGCCGAGAAGTGAATGCCCGATGCTTTGCGCGCGAGCTCCATGACGATGGTGGGAATCATCAACTGGCGCACGAAATCGTCGAACGAGGCAGCCGGTGCGATCGCCGGAGACGGTACGAGTTGATTCGCCCGAATGCGCAACTTCATCTCCTCTTCGGGCGTGATGAAGAACGGCGGGAGGGGCTGCTGTGATTCGCTCATTCGATCTCCTCGCGCAGGACAACTCGTTCGTCCCAACGACTGGCTAGTTGTAGGGGAAGACCCAGCGAAAGGGTAGCATGTTCGTGGGCGGCCGACTGCCACTCGTTATAATCGGCGCCCCGTCATGAGCTCCATCTTCGGTCTGGGATTGATCCTGCAGATCGCGGCGATCATTCACTGGTCGCGCAAACGCCCGGCCGCGTTCTGGCTGTGGATCATCATCATCGGGGGATTCATCGGCGCGCTCGCGTACTTTCTCATCGAAGGTCTGCCCGACCTCGAGGGCGTCACGCGCTCGCTCAAAGGACCGACGCGCAGGAAACGCATCCGCATGCTGCAGGCGATCGTCCTCGACAACCCCGCCGCGGGGAATTACGAGGAACTGGGCGAGCTGCTGCTCGAGGAGAGGCGGTGGTCCGAGGCGCGGGCGGCCTTCGATCATGCGCTGTCGGCGCGCAGTGACTCCATCGACCCCTTCTATCGCCGCGGCATCGCCCTCTTCCACCTCGGCGAATACGACGCCGCCGTCCGCGACCTGCAGCACGTCATCGCATCGAATCCGAAGTACGACTATTCGAATGCCTACTCGCTCTATGCCCGAGCACTTGCAAAATGTGGGAAGCGCGACGAGGCGATGGTCGCATTCGAACGGCTCGCGGAGTCGACGGCGTCCGAGACTCTCTACGCCGCCGCGGAATTCTTCGCCGAAAACGGCCGCACCGCCCAGGCCCGCGAGCTCGCGGAACGCATCGTGGCCCGTACGGTCACCATGCCTTCGTACCAGCGACGCCGCGACCGTGCATGGATCCGCAAAGCGAAAGCGCTTCGACGACGGCTTGCCGCTTGAGAAATCTACACGTACATCTCCGCCGCCGAATGCCATTCGTGCGCGATGTTCCGCATGATGAGCGCGCAGTCGAAGGTCACGCTGCCTGAGGGAAAGCGCGATTCATCCGCGAAATAGCTCGACGCGACGCTCTCGATCTGCAGCGGATCGACTTTCCACTCATGCGTGCGCAGGACGACGCCGTCGAGCTTGTGGCCGTCCGCGGTTGCGGAGTAGCCGAGGGAGCCCGGCTCGAAGAATGCGGAGGCGTCCGCGAGCGACGAAAAGATCGAGCCGGGTGGGAAGTCCGATACGACCGCGGCGTCGACGTTCACCGACACCTCTTGGTCGCTCGAAGTCATGTGCAGGCTGACGCGATCGCCGGTATCGACGACATCGAAGTACGCGCGGTGATGCTCGCCGGGAAAGAGCCGGCCTCCGGCGAGATGATTCACGAGCGAGCCCGAATCGCGGCGCGGGATGTACACGCCCTCGTGTTCGCCGCTGGCATCGGTCCACGTGACGGCGTAACGATGCGCGGCGTTCTCGCTGGACAAACCGAGCATCCGCGGGAAACGAAGCGGGCGAATGTCCTCGAGGCGGATCAGGCAGATTCCCGCGACCGCATGGCCGTCGTGCAACTTCGGACGAAACGGCGCCGGGAGCTGTCGTTGAGCCACTTCCGCGTCCACACGAAAGTTGACGAGCAGTCTTCGCCGGATCACGCCGTGGACTCTGGGAACTCTCACTGCACGGACAGGGTACTGCGACTGTGGCTAGATCGGAGGTCCGGTTCCCCGGCGCGATCCCCAGAACGCCACGATCTCGATGTATTCAGGAGAACCCACCACTCTGAAGTAGAGATCGTAGTGGATCCGTTCGATGTGAATACGCCGAACACCGGATAGGCGCACGTTGACGGCACGTGCGCCGAGGTGCGGCCGGGATGCGATCAGGGCACCGATTCGCTCGAGCTCTTCACGGATAGCATTCGGTGCTTTGAGTCGGTTCTCTCGCCACCAGGCGTCAGCTTCTCGGATCTGGCGGTCAGCAAGCTCGCTGACCTCTATTTGAAGAGAGCCGCTCACCCGCGACGACGAAGCTCCTCGAGAACCGTCTCGAATGGAACGGTCTGGCCCCGATCACACTGCGCGATTGAATCGAGGAGCATCTTCTCCGTCTCCTCATCAACCTCGAACGTTTCGTCTCCCTCGTGGAGCAGAACGGTGACCGACGCTCCTTCCGGAAGTTCAGCGCCCAGAAGGTCCACGCGCCCATCGATCACTCGGCCAGAAGCCACTCGCATAGGAGCATTCTAGCCCCGGTCACCACTTCCCATAGAAGATGAGGAGCACCGTTACGACGACGGCAAGCGCTGCAGCGGCCGGAACGAGACGTTCCACACCGTCTCGCTTGCGAGCCAATGCAACGGGCGGAGGGGACTGCGATCGGACTTCCATGCGCCGTCGCAATCGCGAGGAACGTACCGCGCATGGCTGGAAGAGCTAATTGCTACGACGCATTGAGCATGCGTGCAATCGACGCGCGATCGAGGTGAGTGGCGAACCGTTCATTCTGAGAGCGGCGTCTGGATTCCAGACGTTTATCGCCACGTCCGGATCATCTCGATGAACTTCGCGGTCAGTTCCGCATCGAACTGCGTGCCGGCGCCGCGGCTGAGGGAGGCGAGAGCGCTGTCGCGCGACTCCGGCACCTGATACGTGTCAGGATCGGTCATCGCGACCCAGGCGTCGCACAGATTGAGGAGACGCGAGAGGAGCGGGATCGCTTCGCCGTGCAACTCGTTCGGGTAGCCGCGGCCGTCGACGCGCTCGTGGTGGCAGAGGACGACTCTCGCGAGACTCGCGCCGAGGACCGGCTCGATCATTGCCGCACCGACGGCCGGATGCTCCCGCAGAAACGCCAGCTCGTCGGTGGTGATGTCGCGTTTGCGATAGAGGCGGCCGTAGTCGAGAAGACGCATGCCGCAATCGTGGACGATGCCCGCGAGTCGCGCGGTCTCGACGTCCGCGGGCGTGAACGCGAGATGTTGCGCGAACTTCTCGCACAGGCGCGCGACGAGATCGGAGTGGCGGCGCAGCTCGGGGTATCTCGTGAAGTCCGGCTCGAGCAATTTCTCGGCGACGCGTGCCTGCATGGCCGCCGTCGCGCCACGCTGCATGCTCTGCTCGATCACGAGTTGCAGATGCGTGTGCAGAACCGCCATGAGCTCGTGCGCAGTACGATCGGGATTGCCGGCGAAGGCGACGGTCAGATAGAGACCGCGCAACGCGCCGACGTGCAACGGCGCGGTGAAGACTTTCTGAATGTCGGAGGGAGTCACCGGGACTGTCGACGTGCCGAGGGGCGTGGTCACGTTCGTGCGGACGAAGCCTCCTCCTTCTCCCCTCTTCGTCAGCCAGACATTGAGCTTCGACTGGATGAGGTTCTGCGCGTCGTCGCTGATCGTCGAGCGCGCCGCGATCTCCTGCACGCCGCCCAGGTGGCCGAACGCGGAGAACGTCGCGGCGGCGGCACCGGGGATGAGGAGGATCGCGCGCAGAACGTCGCGCGCGGCGGTGACGTCGTTTTCCGACAACACGTCCGTCGTCGACGGGACGAGGACGCGGCTCGCGGCAGTGCGCGCTTCGATGACCAGCGTCGCCAGCCGCGGAATGTGCGTGCGCGCCGGCACCGACGCCGTCACGGGAGCCGAGACGGGCGCAGGCGCGGGGGCGGAGACGGGAGTTGGAGCCGCAGCGGGAAAGGGCGCGGTCGCGGCCAACGGATCGGAAGGCTCGGCGGGACGGTCTGAAGTCCGTCCTACGTCCGAAAGCGTGATGTATCGGTGTCCGAAGAGATTGCGGTCGCCGAAGACCTCGACCATGCGCTGGGCGATGCTCTGCGCATGGTTGAGGTCTTCGTTCTCGAAGGGCAGCTTGGCGGCTTTGTCGCGCATGTCGATGAAGCCGACGAGCTTTCCGCGCGAGTAGAGCGGTGCGGCCAGAAGGCGATCGGTCGACGCCTCGAAGAGGATCGGCGAAAAGCGGGGCTCGATGGCGAGGCCGTTGACGTAGAACGGCGTCCGCCCGCGCCCGCAACGGTCGACGATGGGATCGTTGAAGTCCGCAGACGGCCGGACGGCCCCGCGAAAACCGTACTCGGTGACGAGCTCGAAGCGATTGTTGAGGTCGAAGAGATAGAGCGCGGCTTTGGTCGCGCGAACGGTCACCGCGCAGTCGTAGAGGATCTCCTTCAGCTTCGGCTTGAGCTCCTCGATGTCGGGGTGCACGAAAGGATTGTAAGCCGCTACCGGCGGATGAGTTTCACGAGGAGCATGCCTGCCAGCAGTCCTGCGGCGGTGAGCAGTGCTGTCGCCATCGGATCGTGGATCGGACGGAACTCCGCCTTGCCGTCGCGCAGCTCGATGAAGCCGGTCGGGAACGCGCGCGCGCCGCCGCCGCCCCCGCCCCGCTCCGCCGCACCTCGGCCGATGCCTCCGCCGCCGAAGCCCCACTGCACTTTCGCGACGGGAATGATCGTCGTGCCGTCGCGCTCGACGGGCTCGCCGTAGACCTGCTTGGCGTTGGCGTTGACCTGGATCTGTTGCGCGAGGCGCTCGAGGAGATCGGACATGGGTTTTCTCGTTTCTCGTTTCTCGTTGCTCGTTGCTCGTTGCTCGTTGCTCGTTGCTCGTTGCTAGGGCGTAACTGTACTAGGAACGAGTAACGAGTAACGAATCACGCGTCGAGTCACGCCGTCAGCGCCCGCAACTTCTCCACGATCTCGCTCTCCGTCGGGAACCGTCCCTCTTCCTTTTTCGAGAAGAGCTTCCGGTTGTCGGCGCTCACGACGAAGATGCCGCCGGCGCCGCGGACGAGCTCACTTTCGACGCCGAGGGAGCGTTTGATCTCGGCCGCCAGACTGGCGGCCCGGGGGAGGTAGTTTCAAACGCCGCAGTAGTCGATTCGAACGTGCATTCAGATGGCCCTGACCAGAACGGCGGTGACGTTGTCGAGACCGCCCCGTTCGTTCGCGGCGTCGATGAGAAGCTGGCAGGCCTTCTCGAGGTCGCCATTCGTCGACGTCACGATCCGCAGGATCTCGTTTTCAGGGACCATGCCCGTGAGTCCGTCGGAGCACAACAGCACGACGTCGCCCGTCTGCGCTTCGATCTCCGAGGCGTCGGGCGTGACCTGCAACGCGCCGCCCAAAGCGCGCGTGATGACGTTGCGCAGCGGATGCTTCTCCGCCTCCGCCTCGGTGAGCATCCCCGCCTGCACCTGTTCGAAGACCCACGAGTGATCGTTCGTCACGCGCGAGATCTCGCCGTCGCGGATCAGGTACGCGCGCGAGTCGCCGACGTGCGCGACCGAGACCGTGCCCTCCTCCGCGAGACAGGCCACGACGGTCGTGCCCATGCCGCGCAGACGCGCGTCCTTGCGCATCGCCTCGAGCACGCGCGTGTTGGCCATGCGCAGCGCGGCCATCAGACGGTTCGTGGAGCGGCGATAGTGCTCGTCGTACGCGTGCGGCCACGTGCCGTCGTCTTCTTTCGTGTGGATGATGAACTCGGAGATCGAGTCGACGGCGATGCGTGAGGCAATCTCGCCCGCCGCGTGACCGCCCATACCATCGGCGACGAGGAAGAGGCGCGCCTCATCCTCCACGAGGAACGCGTCCTCGTTGTGTTGCCGTTGGCGGCCGACGTGTGTAAGACCGAATGCCTTCACATCCATGACCGATCAGCGCTTCCCGAAAATCGAGAAGCCGCCCTTTCCCCCCTCCTTCGTCTCCCGCAGCTCGGCCAGGGCCGACTGCACCTCGACGTTGGAGGTGTCCCACTTGAGTGATTCTTCGAGATAGCGCTCCGCTTTCGCGTTGAGACCGGCGCGTTTGCACAGCAGGCCGGCCTCCTTGAGGTAGCCCGCGTTCATCGGCTCGCGCTGGATCGCACTTTCGATGGCCTGCACGGCCTGGCGGGTGTAGGCGGGGATGCGCGCCGCGGCGAGAGAGAGGTAGTGAAAAGCCTTCGCGTCGTTCGGATTGTGCTTGGCCGCGAGATCGAAGTTCTCGTAGGCCAACATCCAGTTGTTTTCCTTGAACGCCTTCACGCCCTTCTGCAGGTAAGCCTTCGCGATCTGGGTGAAGTCGACGGTGGACTTGTCGATGCCTGCGGCGAGCTCGGAGTCGTGTTGCCGGCGCTTGGCGGAGTTGGTCAGGACGTTGACCGCTTCAGTGAGGGTTTGAAACTTCCGCTCCGCCTCGGCCTTGTCGGGCCCGCGGTAGCGGTCGGGGTGATTCTCGCGGGCGAGCCTCCGGAAGCGATCGCGGATCTCCTGTTCGCTCGCGGACCTGTCCAGGCCGAGAATCTCGTAATAGTTGACCTTCATCCACTTTTGGTGTTGCGAGACATGTATGCCTTTTTCGCCATCTCGCGAACGACTTGCTGGACACCCCGGTCGTCCTTCAACCCTTTCAAATCTCGTAAGGTTAAACGATTGATGAACGGCAGGACAACCCCTATCGGCGCCTTCGGATTGCGGCAGAGGGTCACCATGATCTTGTACTTGCCAATCCAGTCACGGCGGGAGGCAAGCATGCGCAGCACCACGTCCTCGACGTTGCGCATTCCGGCGATGGCCTCGACCTCCTGCTCGCTCATACGCGGATTGCGCATGACCGCGGAGCAGACCAGCCGGTTTCGCTCGCGCACGAGGAGCATGCGGATCATGCGGTCGCCGCGGAAGGCGAGCTTCACTTTTTCGGACACGGTCATGAAGCCGAGGCGCGTCCAGACTGCGGTCAAGCGCTCGTCCTTCTTTTCCGATTCCAGCAGGCTGACGGGCGGCGCGTCCTCTTCCGGCTCCTGATCGGCGCGCTCGAGAAGATCGGCGATCGGATCGAGCGGCAGATCGAGGAGCTCCGCCTCCTCCTCGAGTTGCGCCTCGTCGCGCGCCTTCTGTTTGACGAAGAATTCGTCGCGCGTCTCGAGCGCGCGGCGGCGCGTGTCCGGCGTCAGGGCGGGATTCTCGAGCAGCGCGTCGAGGATCTCGGGCGCGCGGAGAATGCGCGCATGGTTGATGACGATGACTTCCTGCACGCGTCCCTCGGCGTGACGCGCGAGATCGACGACGTAGTCGTCGGGCACGGCGCGATTGCGGATCAGCGCCTCCAGAACCACGGCGTCGTCGGTGGCGCGCACCAGGCGCATGAGGTGCTCCGGCGAAATGCCCTCGTTCGACGCGAACTCCGCCATCGCCCGCGCGGGCACGTCGTTCAGCGACGCGCGCGCCTGCTCCGCGATCTCTCGCTCTCCCGACGACGCGAGATACGCGAGGACGCCGATGAGGTCATCCTGCGCGAGCGGCAGGAATCCGCGCGCGATCGTAGCGACGATCTCGCGTGGGTAGGCACCCGATTCGATCAACCCGATCACCGCGGTCGCGGTGAACTCTCCGCCGGAACTCGTGACGCTCATGTGTGGTCCTGCGGCGCGGTGCGGAGAGACTCGAGGGCCTGGCGGTCGAAGACACGATTCTTCACGACCTCGCCGTCCGCGCCGAGGGGCGGGACGGGCGTGCCGTTGAGGGTCAGCGTGAGGCCTGCGGCGTTTCCAATTCTCACGAAGCGGAAGCCTTCCGTCGCATCGAACGTGTGATGTCCGCCGGCGGACATGACCTCGGTGAACACGCGCTTGCCGTCGGCATCGAGCTCCACCCACGAGTCTTTGGTGACGTCGATTTCGAGCCGCAGCGTCGCGGCATCGGCCGGCCTCGGAGTGGCGATCGGCGACGGCGCGACGGCGGCCTTGGTCGTCGTCACCGGGATCGAGCTCGCCGCAACGTCCGCGAGCTCGCGCTCTCTGCGTTTGTTCTGGATCGCCCAGTACGCGACTGCGCCGAGCGCGAGAACGATGACGAACGCGAAGATCGCGTTCCCGTTCACGCGCGTGAACGTGGGCGGGATGCCTCGCTTCGCCGGCGGCTTGGGCGTGATGTCGCGCGGCGGTGTCGCCGCATATTTCGCGACCGTGGGCGGCTTCTCGATGCGGTCGTCGTTCGCCGCCGCGAAGTTGTAACGGTTGACCATCTCCTCGGCGTTGAGGCCGACGTAACGGGCGTACTCGCGCACGAACCCGCGCGTGAAGACCGGCGCGGGAAGGGTCTTGTGATCGTTGCGCTCGATCGCTTCGAGGAAGCGCTTGCTGATCTTCGTCGCGTCGGCGATTTCCTTGAGTGAAATGCCGCGGATCTCGCGTTCCCGGCGGAGCTCCTCGCCGAAGGAGGCGAGCGCCGATGCCGCGTCGTGGGTTTGCGGCTCCTGGTCAGGCATCCCCGGCATTCTACTGTGTTGCGTCGCGGTCCGACTGCATCCGCTCGATACAGAGCCGGAGGTAGGTGGAGGTGCCGGGATTGGCGTGAATGCGGCGGAGGTCGACACGCGTCAGAAACCGCAACTGGGAGGCTGCTGCCGAGCGCGGCGTGGACGGGTTGAGGACCAGGGCCTTGCGCACGGAGTATCGGTACGACCACTTCCGATCGGCGGCGATCAGGAGGAGCTGTTCCGGGCTGGCGCGGCCGGTGGAGATGAGGGCCAGGAGGTCGTCCTCGCGCAGACGCTTGTTGACGAGGAGCGAGGCGAAGACCTGCGGATTGGGATCGTACAGAAAGACCTTGATCAGCGCCGCCGAGCAGGCGCGCGCAGACGTGATCTTCTCGCCGAGGGTGAGCTTCTCGACACGGAGGACGAGCTGGTTGTCGATCGAGCGGCGCACGGGCGCCGAAACCTGCATGTCGATCGAGAGACGCAGCAGGTCGAACCAGTGGAGATAGTGGACGAGCTTGACCGCGTGCGGTTGCGGCGTCTGCCGGTGCGCGACGAGCTTCAGCCGGACGGAGTAGAAGGCGATCAGGCGCGGTGACTGAGCGATCTTGCCGAGGAGCTTCGGCGTCACGAACCGGTTCCCGAGGATGGCGAGAACTTCCTCCTCGCTCAGGGCGAGCAGGTTCTCGTCGAGGAACACGACCAGATCCTCATGCGCGAGCTCCTGGATTCGCCGGGAAAGTGGATGCATCTCCGCCAACTCACAACGTGAAGCCGGCCTTGCGGCCATCCTCGTGGAACATTTTCACGGTGTCGAGCGAGTAGTCGCCGAGGTCTTTCCCCACCAGCGACAACTTCTTGAGGATGTCGTTCGTCACGGTGATGATGTGGCAACCGATGGCGTCGGCCTGGAAGATGTTCAACAGCTCGCGCGGGCTGGCCCAGATCAGCTCCGCGCCGGGCGCGAGCCGCAGCAACTCGAGCGAGGCGGTCAGGATCGGCAGCGGATCGACGCCGGTGTCGGCGATGCGTCCGGCGAAGACGGAGACACACGACGGCGCGCCGCCGCTCAGAGCCTGCACCACATCGCGCACCTGCTCGAGCGTGAGAATCGCGGTCACGTTCAGCTTCACACCCGCGTGCGAAAGCCGCTGCACGAGCTCGTACGACGGCTCGCGGCGCGTGTTCGTCACCGGGACCTTCACGTAGACGTGCTCCCCCCACGTGGCGATCTCGCTCGCCTGACGCTCCATCTCGTCGAAGTCGTCGGCGAAGACCTCGAACGAGATCGGGCGGTCGGGGATCGCGGTCAGGACGTCCTTCGCGAACGCGCGATAGTCGGTCAGACCGGCCTTGTGCATCAGAGTGGGATTGGTGGTGAAGCCGTGGACGTATGGCTTCGCATACATCTCCAGCATGCCGGCCTTGTCGGCGCCGTCGGCGAAGATCTTCACGTTCAGATCGGCAACGGAAGTCATGGTGTCGTTTCTCCTGCGCGTGCGAAGAATCCAGTCGGCGGCGGCGCCGATCGAGGGAACGCGGACGAACGGCGGATCGGGCTGCCGCTCGTTGTAATGATGATCGACGAAGAGCGCGACGCAGCCGGCGCGCTGTCCCGCGGCAACGTCGCGCCAGCGATCGCCAATCATGAACGAATTTCGAAGATCGAGGTGGTGGCGTCGCGCCGCGTCGAGCAGCATGCCCGGATTCGGTTTGCGGCAGGGCGCGTCGCCGTCCTGATCGCAGACGACGAGCTCGTCGACCGGCATCGCCTCGCGAATCTTCTCGTTGATCGCGTCGACCGTCGCGCGCGTCGTCGTACCGCGTGCGACGTCCGGCTGATTCGTGACGACGATCAGCCGGTAACCGGCGTCGCGGAGCCGGCGCAGCGCGGGGACGGCCTCATCGACGACACGCAATTCGCCGAGGTCGCGCGGCGGATACGGTCTGCCGTCGCGCACGATGGCGTGATTGAGCACGCCGTCGCGATCGAGAAACACGGCTCGGTTCACTACTTCGTGGACTCCCACTTGGTCTGCGCAACCTTCAATGCGGGATGCGAGACGAGAAGGTGCCACACCACCGCCTGAAAAGCCTCGGTATGCGGCGTGACGTTCGAGGGATTGACGGTGGGAACGATCACGCATGCGTCCGCGACCTGCGCGGTGTGACCGCCGTCGCGTCCAACAACGCCGACGATCGTCGCTCCGACGTCCTTCGCATGCTGCAGCGCCGAGACGAGATTCGGACTCACGTTCTTCTCGACGTTGCCGCCGCCGACGGAGAGGACGAACACACAGTCGTCTTTTTTCAGGCGACTGACTTTCAGCCACTCGACGAACACCGAGGCCCACCCTTCGTCGTTCGTGCGCGCAGTGAGCTCGGAGACGTTGTCGGTCGGTGCGTAGGCCTCGAAACCGCAGATCTTGCGGAAGTCGTTCACGGCGTGAGAGCAATTCGCGGCGCTGCCGCCGACGCCGAGGAAGAACAGGCGCCCGCCTCGGGCACGCGTCTCGGCCAGCAGATTCGCGGTCCGCTCGATGGCATCGACGTCGAATCGGCCGAGGATCTCGGCCGCCTCGGCGAGGTGCTGCTGCGTGTAAGTCATCCTTGAGACCTTCGACGACGCAGCGAAGAATAGCATCGCGAGAAAAGCCCCTGGTCTTTGCGTCCAATGCAAACAATCTGGCGGGCGCGTGCGGAAAGATATTTGGATGTGAGCGCTACGTGCCCCTATAATCGCCAAAAACTCGCAAAAGCATCGTGAAAGTCACCAATATCGTGTCCCGCGTACGCTCATACCTGTATCAGATGGCCACTGCCCGCGTCGTGCTCCTGTTTGCGTTCCACGCATTCGTGTTCGCGGGCTCGTACGCCCTGTCGTGGTTGCTGCGTTTCGAGTTTGCGATTCCCGCCGAGTGGCTCACGACATTTCGATCGAGCCTGCCGGTGGTCATCGGCCTGCAGCTCGTGGTCGGTGCGTTGTTCGGGTTCTATCGCGGATGGTGGCGTTATGTCGGCATCACGGACGTCATCCGCCTGATGCTCGGCCTCACCGCGTCGCTCGGGATTCTGGTACTGCTCTGGTATGTCGGACCTATCTTCGGAATCCCGAATCCGTATGTGAAGCCGCCGCGCGGCGTGCTGTTGATCGACTGGGCGTTCGCGATGCTCACGCTCTTCGGCGCACGCGTAGCCATCCGCGTCGGACGCGATCGCTTGCGCGCAGCGGAGGTGCCGGACGCCGCCAAACGCGTCCTGATCGTGGGCGCGGGCGACGCGGGTGAAGCGCTGGCTCGCGAGATCCAGCACCGCCCGCAGCTCGGAATGAAGGTGGTCGGCTTCATCGACGACCAGCGCTCGAAGTGGAACTCCGAGATCCGCGGCATCACCGTCACGGGTCCGATCGCGGAGGTTGGCACGATCGCCGATGCGCTGCGCGTCGACGAGGCCCTCATCGCCATTCCCAGCGCCTCGGGCAAGCGCGTCCGCGAGATCATCCACCACCTGGGCGCCGCGGATCTCAGGTTCAAGACCATGCCCGGCATCGACCAGCTCATGAGCGGAAAGGTGCAGGTGACGCAGCTTCGCCCGGTCAACGTCGAAGACCTCCTGCGCCGCAATCGCATCGAGCTTCCCGGCGATCCGGTGCGGAAGCTGTTCAAAGGGAAGCGAGTGATGGTCACCGGTGCGGGTGGCACGATCGGCTCGGAGCTCGCAGCGCAGATCGCGGAGCTCGAGCCGGAAAGCCTCTCGCTCGTGGAGCGGTCGGAGTTCGCGCTGTACGAAGTCCGGAAGCGGCTCTCGCGCGAAGCGTCCGGCATGGATTCGCTGGTCACCTCGAATCTCGTGGACATCTGCGACCTCGACATCGTCGACGCACTCATTGCGCGCGAGAAGCCGGATGTCGTCCTTCATGCCGCGGCCCACAAGCATGTTCCCCTCGGCGAGGAGAACCCGTCCGAATACGTGAGAAACAACGCCACGGCGACGCGCACGCTGGCGGAGTTGTGTGCAAAACACGGCGTGGAGCGGTTCGTGTGCATCTCCACCGACAAGGCGATCAATCCCTCGAGCGTAATGGGCGCGAGCAAGCGGGCGGCGGAGATTCTGCTGCTCGATCTTGCGCAGACCGTTCCGATGAAGGTGACGATCGTCCGGTTCGGAAACGTCATCGGCTCATCCGGCAGCGTGATCCCTCTGTTCATGGAGCAGATCGCGGCCGGAGGCCCGGTGACGGTGACGCATCCGGACGTGACGCGGTATTTCATCCGGACGTCGGAGGCGATTTCGCTGGTGCTCCAGGCAGCCACCCTCGGCGACGCCGGACAGATCTTCATGCTCGACATGGGAGATCCCGTGAAGGTGCTCGAGCTCGCGAGCGATCTGATTCGGCTCTCGAATCATTCCGAAGAGGAGATTCCGATCGTCTTCACCGGCCTGCGGCCCGGCGAGAAACTGTTCGAAGAGATCCGATTGCACGGCGAAGCGATCCGGCCGACGGCGCATCCTCAGATCGTCGTGACGGAAGCACCGCAGCCTGACCGGAAACAGGTCCAAGCCTGGCTGAAGAGCTCCGGAAGCACATGCGACAACGCGCTGGCCGTCGACGGCTTGCGCGCGCTCGTCCCCGAGTTCCAGTCCGATCCCAGCGCGGCAGCAAAGCCGGTCAACGCGCCACGCTCAGGGAGACGGATTTCGGGACCGTTCGTCGCCGCAACAGCGCCGCCCTTCCCGGGATGACCGTCGAAGAAGTACCCACCGATCGTTTGATGCGCAACGCGACGCGCGTGTTGTGGGTGACGGTGCTTCTCGTCATCGCCGCGATTCCGCTGATCGTCGATCCCCGCGGGCGCGATCTGTTCCGCGTTCCGAAGAGCTCGTTCTTCCAGGCGGCGATGCTCATCATCGGAGCCATCGCCGCCGCCTCGGCGATGCTGAGCGACACGTTCGCAGCCACGCTGGTACGCAACCGCCGCGCGGTCATTCTGACGTGCAGCGGCATCGCATGGGTTGCGGTCGTGTCGATGACGTCGACCCTCCCCGCGGTCAGCCGTTCCGCGCCGTTCTCGATCTTCTGCTACGCGCTGCTGTTCGTGATCACGGTCGCCCTGGCGCGCACGGGAAACATTCTGCCCGCGCTCGCGGCCCTGCTGATTCCCGCGATGGTGAACGCCGTAATCGTGGTGCTGCAGGCGCACGATGTTTGGCACCCACTGGGGATCATCTCCAAAGGCGCCGCCCGACTCGGCAACATCGGCTTGATCGGCAACGCGAATACCGCCGGCACATACCTGCTCATGCCGACGATCGCGGCGTTCTCCGCGACTGCGACGCTGCGGCGGTATCGCCTGCTGTTCGCTGCCGTCACGCTGGTCCTGCTCGCGGGCCTCTTCGAAACGCAGACGATCACGGTCATGTTCGGCTTCGCAGCCGCATTGCTGGCGTTCGTCGTCACCGGCTCGAAGCGCATTCGCATTCTCGCGGTCGCGGTGATCGTGGCCGGCATCTGCGGAGTGCTCCTCTACGCGCCGACGCGACAGCGACTGCGGTCTCTGCAGAAGCCGCTGATGAAGGGCGACTTCCGCACGGTCACTTCGAACCGCGTCCCCACCGCGTTCACGACGCTGGACATGTTTCTCGAACGTCCGCTCCTCGGCCTCGGGCCGGGGGTGTTCGCCGCACGCTACATGCCGCACCGGCTGGCGATCGAGAGTCGCCACCCGGAGTGGATCCTGCACTCGCGCGAGAATTTCGGCGAAGCGCACAACGATCATCTGCAAGTGCTCGCGGAGACGGGCATCCCCGGCTACGCGCTGTTCGTGATCGTGCTGGTCTCCATCGCTTCGATCACGCTGCGGAGATCGCCGCCGGACGACGACCGCGGCCGCTTCGTCCGCCTGTTCGCATTACCCGCTGCCGCAGGATTCGGAGCGGTCGCCATCGGACAGTTCCCGCTCGAGCTCACGGCCGTCAGCGCCACGTGCGTGTTCGCCGCGGCGCTCTGCTTCGCATGGAGGTCCGATGCGCCTCGTTAGAGCGTCGCTGGCGATCGTCGTCTTCTGCGTCGCGGGATTCACGCTCTTCCGCGTGCCGTGGACGCGGCAAAGCTGCAACATCGAAAAACGGCGCGCGGAGCAGCTCATCGAGCGCGCTCAGACGATCGTTTCGGATTTCGAGCGTCAAGACGCCGCGTCGCGCGCCGCCGAGCGGATGGACCGCTGTATCGCGGCAACGCCCGACGACTGGCAGTTGTACTTCCTCGCCGGAGCGCTCCACGAGATCGCCGGACGCGCGCCGGTCGGGATGGCGCGCTACCAGGCCGCGCTCGCGCTCGAAGAGCGGCCCGAGATCTATCAGGCGATCAGCTTCCTGCAACTCCAGCGCGGCGAGGCCGAGGAAGGTCTGCGGAACGCGGAGAAGGCGACGTCGTTCAATCTGCAATTCGCCGAGTCCTACCAGCCGTTGCTCCGCGATCAGTTGTGGGTGAAGGCGCTCGAGCGGGAGCGACTGCTCAAACAAAAGCAGAAGTAGAAGCGCGCTACAATCCGGCCCGTTCCTGATGTCCAGCCCACCGTCCCAGAGCAACGTCGTCTTCCATCCCGGCCACATCCGCCGCCAGCAGCGCGAAGAGCTCCTCGGGCAACGAGGAATGCTGGTCTGGCTGACCGGGCTCTCGGGCTCGGGCAAGTCGACGATTGCCCACGCGCTCGAAGCGCGTCTGTGCAGTGAGCGCAAGCTTGCGTACGTGCTCGACGGAGACAATCTCCGTCACGGCCTCAACGCCGACCTCGGATTCTCGGAGCGCGATCGCGAGGAGAACATCCGCCGCGCCGGCGAGGTGGCAGCCTTGTTCGTCGACGCCGGCGTCGTGGTGATCGCCGCGTTCATCTCCCCGTTCCGGCGCGACCGCGAGCGCGTGAGCGCGATCGTCGGCGATGCGCGGTTCATCGAAGTCTTCGTCGACGTATCGCTGGCGGTGTGCGAGTCGCGCGATCCGAAGGGACTCTACGCGCGAGCGCGCGCCGGCGAGATCGCGGAGTTCACCGGCATCAGCTCACCGTACGAGCCGCCGGCCGCTCCCGCGATGACCCTCCGCGCCGCAGAGCTCGACGTCGACGAATGCGTCGCGGCCGTGCACGCGGAGCTCGTCCGCCGAGGAGCGTTGCAGTGACCCGGTCGATCCTCAGTCACCTCGAGGCGTTGGAGGCGGAGAGCATCCACATCATTCGCGAGGTCGCGGCCGTACTGGCCCGGCCGGTGATGCTCTACTCGATCGGCAAAGACTCGCAGGTCATGCTGCACCTCGCCCGCAAGGCGTTTCGCCCCGCTCCCCTGCCGTTCCCGATTCTGCACGTCGATACGACGTGGAAGTTCGCGGAGATGATCGCGTTTCGCGACCGCATCGCACGCGAAACGGGAGTCGACTTGCTCGTCTGGACCAATCCCGAGGGGGAACGACAGAAGATCAACCCGTTCGATCACGGCACACAGCGCTACACGCACGTGATGAAGACCGAGGCCTTGAAGCAGGCCCTCGATCACTATGGATTCAATGCTGCCTTCGGAGGCGCGCGGCGCGACGAAGAGCGAAGCCGCGCGAAGGAGCGGATCTTCTCGTTCCGCGATCAGTTCCATCAATGGGACCCGAAGAACCAGCGGCCGGAGCTCTGGAACATCTACAACGGCCGCGTGCACAAGGGCGAGTCCATTCGCGTCTTTCCGCTCTCGAACTGGACGGAGCTCGATGTGTGGCTCTACGTGGAGCGCGAGAAGATCCCGGTCGTTCCTCTCTACTTCGCAGCACCTCGGCCGGTGGTCGAGCGAGAGGGAGCGCTGATCATGGTCGACGACGAGCGGATGCCTCTGCGGCCCGGCGAGCATCCCGAGCTCCGGCGCGTCCGCTTCCGCACTCTGGGATGTTATCCCCTCACCGGAGCAATGGAGTCGGACGCCGACACGGTGCCGAAGATCATCGAGGAGATGCTGGCCTCGCGAACGTCCGAGCGGTCGGGACGCGTCATCGACTTCGACGAAGACGGCACGATGGAGGAGAAGAAGAGGGAGGGCTACTTCTGATGGTCGCCGAAGCCTTCCTCTCCGAGTACCGCGACCGCGAGCTGCTCCGGTTCCTCACCTGCGGCAGCGTCGATGACGGCAAGTCGACACTGATCGGCCGCCTGCTGCACGACTCGGCGGCGATTTTCGACGATCATCTGCGAGCCGCGCGCCGCGATTCGAGAAAACACGGTGCGAGCCACGATCTCGATCTGGCGCTTCTCGTGGACGGGCTGCAGGCCGAGCGCGAACAGGGAATCACCATCGACGTCGCTTACCGGCATTTCTCCACGCCCAAGCGGAAGTTCGTGATCGCCGACACGCCCGGACACGAGCAGTACACGCGCAACATGGCCACGGGCGCGTCGACGTCGGATCTCGCGGTCCTGCTCGTCGACGCGACGCGCGGAGTTCTCGACCAGACCCGACGCCACGCATTCATCGCCACGCTGCTCGGCATCCAGCATCTGGTCGTTGCCGTGAACAAGATGGACCTGGTCGGATGGTCGGAATCGATCTTCCGCGACATCCGGGACGAGTTCAGCGAGTTCGCCGCGAGGCTGCAGGTCAGCGACATCGAGTTCATCCCCGTCTCCGCGCTGCTCGGCGACAACGTCGTCCGGGAGAGTGACCGGATGCCGTGGCACGTCGGCGGCCCGTTGCTCGCGCACCTGGAGACCGTGCACATCGCCAGCGACCGCAACCTGATCGACTTTCGTCTACCCGTTCAGCTCGTGGTGCGGCCGACCGCGGATTTTCGCGGGTACGCGGGCTCGATCGCGTCCGGAGTCCTGACTGCGGGCAGCGAGGTCCTTGTTCTTCCGTCCCGGCGGCAAACACGCGTCCGGTCCATCCTGACGATGAGTGAAGAGAGCGTTCGCGCTTTCGCGCCCATGCCGGTCACCGTGACGCTCGAGGACGACGTCGACGTGAGCCGCGGCGACATGCTCGTCTACCCGAACAATGTCCCTCACCTCGACCGGGCGTTCGAGGCCATGGTCGTGTGGATGCACGAGACTCCGATGAGCGTCGGACGGGAGTACCTGCTGAAGCACACCTCGAACGTCGTTCCGGCTACGGTGACGGCGCTCCGGTATCGGATGAACGTGAACACGCTCCATCGGGAGCGGTGCGACGAGCTGGCGAACAACGAGATCGCCCGCGTGCGCCTCGAGACGCCTCGGCTGCTCGCATTCGATCCCTACGTGCGGAATCGCGTGACCGGCGCCTTCATTCTCGTCGACCGGCTCACCTACGCGACGGTCGGCGCGGGAATGATTCTCGACCGCGATCCCGGAGGAGCCGTCGAAACCGCGACTGCTGCAGCGCAGGCGGACCCTGCTCCCAGCGACTGGGTCCGCCGCCTCGGCCAGCTGCCGCTGTCGATCACGATCGCGGGCGCCGACGCGTACGGCGTCGCGCACGAGTTACGCGACCACCTCCATCGGCGCGGCTTCGTCGCCGAAGTCCTCTCGCCCGACGTCGTCGGCGAGCTCGATCCTCAGGAATTGGCGGCGTATCTCGGCCGGCTCGCGGTGATCACGATCATCCCCAAAAACGCTCCGGGTGCAGTGGTCGTCACTTGCGGCGACGTCATCGTCGCCGGCCGCGATGCGGAGAGCATCTACGCGAATCTCACCGAGCTGGCGTTGCTGCGAACGGTGCGGTGACGCTCAGACGCGATAGTAGCCTCGGTACCACTTGACGAACGCCTCGATTCCGTCCTTCAGCGACGTCGAAGGGCGGAACCCGACTCGTTTCTCCAGCTCGCTCACGTCGGCCATCGTCGATGTCACATCGCCAGGCTGCATCGGCAACATCTCCATCTCGGCTCGCTGTCCGAGGGCATCTTCGAGGAGGTGAATGCAGTCGAGGAGCACCACCGGGCGATTGTTCCCGATGTTGAAGACGCGATACGGCGCGGAGCTCCGCGCCGGGTCGGGATCCTTCGAATCGAAAGACGGATCGGAGACCGGAGGGTGGTCGAGCACGCGCACGACTCCCTCGACGACGTCGTCGATGTACGTGAAGTCGCGAATCATCCGACCCTCGTTGAAGACCGGGATGCGCTCGCCCGCGAGGATGCCCCGAGTGAATTTGAACAACGCCATGTCCGGCCGTCCCCAGGGACCGTAGACGGTGAAGAAGCGGAGGCCGGTGCATGGGATGGCATACAGATGGGCGTACGTGTGCGCCATCAGCTCGTTGGCCTTCTTCGTCGCCGCGTAGAGCGATACCGGATGGTCGACATTGTGATGCTCGGAGAACGGCTGCCGTTCGTTCGCGCCGTAGACGGAGCTCGAGGACGCGTACACGAGATGCGACGACGAAACGGCGCGACAACCCTCGAGGATGTTGAGGAAGCCGGTGACGTTGCTTTGTGTGTATGCGTGCGGGTTGATCAGCGAGTAGCGCACGCCGGCCTGCGCCGCGAGATGGATCACGCGCTCGGGCCGGACCGCCGCGAACAGCGCGCTCATCGCCGGGCCGTCGCTGACGTCGATCCGCTCGAAGCGGAAGCCGGGAAAGTCCCGAAGCATCCGCAACCGCGCCTCTTTCAGCGAGGGATCGTAGTAGTCGTTGACGTTGTCGAGACCGACGACTTCCTCTCCTCGCTCGAGGAGGCGTTTGGCAACGTGATATCCGATGAATCCGGCCGCGCCGGTGACGAGAATGGGCATCGTGCGGGATCGGGATTCAATCACGGATGCTCGAAGAGGTACAACGTCCGTGCGATGTTAGACTCGCGCGCGACATGCCATCGCTGACGGCGACGATTGCATTCGCGGCAGCAGCCGCGACGTCGGCGGCATTGGTGGAAGTGGTGCGGCGCTGGTGCATCGCGCGCGGATTGTACGATCCGGTGACGCCGCGCAGTTCCCACACGCGTCCGACTCCCCGCCTCGGCGGCGTGGGCATCGTGCTCGTTTCGCTGGCCGGCGCGATGTATGCGATGACGCGGGGCGATACCGTTCGCATCGCCGCGCTCATGGCGGCGTTCCTGCTCGTCGCCATCGTCGGTTTTCGCGACGATCTCCAGCCGCTGACGGCACGCGTGCGGTTTCTCGTGCAGATCGTCGCAGCGGCGACGGTGATCGCGGGTTGCGGCTATTTCCACTCGATCACCATCCCCGGCCTCGGCGTGTTTGCGCTGGGCTGGATGGGTGTGGTGGTGACGTTCATCTGGATCGTGGGCGTGACGAACGCGTTCAACTTCATGGACGGGATCGACGGCATCGCGGGCGGCCAGGCAGTCGTCGCCGCGATCGGATGGGTGGTGATCTCGCTGCGCATCGGTGATTCGACGATCTTCTGGCTGGCCGGCTTCGTCGGCGCAGCAGTGCTCGGATTTCTGGTGCACAACTGGTGGCCCGCACGAATCTTCATGGGAGATGTTGCCAGCGCTTCGTTGGGTTTGTTCTTCGCAGCGCTGCCGTTGCTGGCCCCTGCGCATTCGAGCGCGCTCGCGGTGCCGGCGGCGCTGATGCTCTGGCCGTTTCTCTTCGACACGACGTTCACGCTCGTACGGCGGATGCTGCGCGGCGAGAACATCGTCCAAGCACACCGCTCGCATCTCTACCAGCGGCTCGTGATCGCGGGACACTCGCACGCGGTCGTGTCGTCGCTTTACATCGCGCTCGCAGCTGCAGGTGTATGGCTGGCCGTGATTGTGATCGAACGTGTGTCCTAGCGAAGCGCGCCCGATCGCCGCAGCGTCTCCGCTGCATCGGCCCACCCTCGCTGGAGATCGTATGCGGGCTCGAATCCGAGCACGCGCCGGATCTTGTCGCCGTTGACGGCGACGTCCTCGAGGTATTTTTCGAGCAACGCGCGCGTGACGGGCGGGCGGACGTGCGCGATGCGCGCAAGAAACTCGACGGCACCGATGGTGCGGCGGATCGGCGCCACGGGCAACGTGATGCGCGGCGGCTTGCGCCCGACCGCCGCGGCCATCGCATCGACGATCTCGCGAACCGTGTGCGTCGTGCCGTCGGTCACATTGAACACCGCATTCGCGGCGGCAGCGTGCTTCGCGGCGAGCACCGCTGCTCGCGCCACATCGCGCTCGTGAATCAGCGTGCGGCGATTCGAGCCGTCGCCGACGCCGACGAATCGTCCGCGGGCGATGCCGTGAAGGAGGCGCTGATAGTTGCCTTTCACTCTTGCGCCGTAAACCGCGCTGAGACGCAGCACAACGCCGACCCCTGACGCGAGCACGGCGCGCTCACCGGCAAGTTTCGTCTCTCCGTAGATCGTGTCGGGCCGCGGCTCGTCCTCTTCGGTCAGTGTCTGCTGCCGGTTGTAGCCGTACACCGCGATCGTGCTGCAGTAGACGATCCGCCGCACACCGGCTTCGGCCGCAGCACGCACGACGTTCTCCGTGCCACCGACGTTGACTCGGCGATAGAGGTCGTACATCGCTGGCGAAGGATCGTTGATGTGCAGCAGCGCGGCAGCATGAATGACGCAGTCGGCCCCGCTCAAGGCGCGCCGCATGGCGTCGAGATCTGTGATGTCCGCCGCATTTTCTCCGTGCCGGCTCACGCCGCGAACGCGGAAGCCCGACCGCGCGAGCTCGTCGACGATGATCGGCCCGATCGCGCCCGTGGCACCGGTGACGACGCAGAGCGGCTCGCTCATGACTTGCGCGCCGCGCGGCGCAGAACCTCCTCGTACTGCGGAACGACTATCTGTCGGGTCATCGTCTTCTGCAGGAACGTCTTCCCCGCGTGCCCGTACGCATCGCGCTCGGACGCCGGCATCGCGGCCAGACTGCGCAACGCATTGACGAGCTGCTGTGGATCGTCGGACGGCACGATCACCCCCGCGCCGGCTTCGCGCACGAGATCCGCGGCCGCGCCTTCCATCGCCATCAACACCGGTTTTCCCGCGGCGAGATACGCGAGCGTCTTCGTCGGGATCACCCAGCGGGAGAGCTCAGAGCGCCGCAGATGAACGAGCAGCACATCGGCCGCTTCCATGAACGGCGGCACCGCGCTCATCGGCTGGCGCTCGAGAAACTGGAGACGATCGTCGCCGATGCCGAGCTCGCGAGCGAGCGTCTGGAGCCGCGCCTTGTCCGCGCCGTCGCCCATGAGAACGATCCGGATTCGATCCGATGGCGTGAGGAGCGCTGCGGCGCGCACGACGGTGTCGAGCCCCTGCACCATGCCGAGGTTTCCGGCGAAGAGGGCCACGAACCGTTCGCTCCACCCCTGCGCTGCGCGAACGGTATCGCGATCCGCCGCACCGTTGCCGTCGAAGATCGACTCGTCGATCCAATGGTGCATCGCCGACACCTTTTCCGGCGGCACGCCCTTGCCGATGAGGTTCTCGCGCGCGCCGGGTGTAACGACCAGGACGTGCGCGGCGCGGCGATAGACGAAGCGCTCGAGCCGCGACATCAGCCGCACGAGCAATCCCGGACGCAACATGCCGGATAGGATCGCGCTTTCCGGCCAGATGTCCTGCACGTCATAGACGAACGGGATTCCGCGCAACCGCGAGATCAGCCACGCCGCCACGCCGACGGTCAGCGGCGGATGCCAGACATACATCACGTCCGCGCGGCGCATGAAGAGCGACGCCAGAGGCGCGGAGAAAACGAACGACCAGTAGTTGATCAATCGTTTGACGGCGCTCGTGCCGTGGTACGGATACTCGAACGTGCGCCGCACCGGGATCCCGTCGATGGTCGTGCGCTGCATGAGCGCGAGACGGTACCCTTCGTAGAGATCGCCGCTCGGATAGTTCGGAAATCCGGTGATGACCTCGACGTCATGGCCGCGGTCTTGAAGCTCGCGCGCGAGCTCGCCGGCCTTCGGCACCGGCTCCGGATCGTAGTACTGCGAGAGGATCAGGACGCGCACAATGCGTGATCGTATCCGAGGACGATCCGGACTACGGTCGGAGCGACGCGCGGCACGAGATACTCCGGCGGCGGAGTCCACCGTCGTCCCGTGGAGGTCGCGATGCGCACGGCTGTCAGGATCGTCTCGGGATCGGCACCGGAGAGGATGTTGCTCCCGCACTCGACCGTCTCCGGCCGCTCGGTGACGTCGCGCAAGGTGACGTTGGCGATGCCGTAGATGCAGCACTCTTCCTGAACCGTCCCGCTGTCGCTGAGGACGCAGAACGCGCTCTTCTCGAGCTTCACGAAGTCGAAGAAGCCGAGCGGCGGCATGAGCCGCACGCGATCGGAGCCGGGGGTGAGACCGTGGCGCGACATCGCGTCCGCGGTCCGTGGATGGACGCTGACGACCATCGGCTTCGCATACTCGTCGGCCACGCGAGCGAGCGCGGTGAGAAACGAGTCGAGCCGCGCGGGATGATCGACATTCTCCGCGCGATGCAGCGTCACCAGGAAGAACTCGCCCGCGCTCACGCCGAGACGCTCCAGGACCGGACTCGCCTCGACCCCGCCGGCGTAGTGCTCCAGTACTTCGAAGATCGGATTCCCGGTCACGAAGATCCGCTCGCGCGCGATGCCCTCGCGCACGAGATTCTCCTTGCTGCGATAGGTGTAAGGCATCAGCACGTTGCTGGTGTGGTCGATGACGCGGCGGTTGATCTCCTCCGGCACGCGGTCGTCGTAGCAGCGGTTGCCGGCCTCCATGTGGAAGACCGGGATGCGCATGCGCGCCGCAACCATCGCCGAGAGACCACTGTTCGTATCGCCAAGGATCAGCAGCCGGTCGGGCTTGTGCCGCGTGAACAGCTCTTCGGCATGCGTGAGGATCTCCGCGATCTGCCCGGCCATCGTGCCGCGCGCGCCCATGAAGTGATCGGGCTGACGCACGCCGAGCTCGGAGAAGAACACGTCGCTCAGCGACGGGTCGTAGTTCTGCCCCGTGTGCACGAGGACGTGCTCGCAGAGCTCATCGAGCAGCGGAATGACTCGGCTGAGGCGGATGATCTCCGGCCTCGTCCCGAGGATGGTCATGACTTTCATAGTTCGTTCAGGAGACGGCGCGCCGCTCGGGTTGGCGGGCCGCGTAGTCACGATCGATCAGGTGCGGAGCGAGCAGTGTGCGCAGACCGTCGTGATCGAGAGTGATGCGTTCGGACGAATACTCGGAGGTCAACGCGGGATGATCGATCTGCGGCCGCAACTCCGGCAGCATCGGACAGATGACGTAATACTGCCCGCGCTCGATCGTGCGGTAGCACTCCTCTTCCGACACCATGATCTCGTGGATCTTCTCGCCGGGACGGATTCCGGTGACTTCCACGCGGATGTCGCGGCCGTCGATCAACACTTCCGCCAGATCGACGATGCGCGCCGCGGGAACGCGCGGAATGTAGGTCTCGCCCGCGCGCGCTTCGAGCACTGCAGCGAGAACGGTGTCCACCGCCTGATCGAGGCTGAGCAGGAAACGAGTCATGTCCGCGGTCGTGATCGTCACCGGTCCGCCGTGTGCGATCTGATCGATGAACAGCGGGACGACCGAGCCGCGGGAGGCGATGACGTTGCCGTAACGGACGCACGCGAATCGCGCGTGCGGGCTGTCCAGGTTCGCCGTGATGAGGATGCGCTCCATCATCGCCTTCGACATGCCCATGACGTTGATCGGCTTGCAGGCCTTGTCGGTCGAGATGCCGATCACGGCCTCGATGGGAGTGGCATTCTCGCGCACGGCGCGGACGAGGTTCTGCGCGCCGAGGATGTTCGTCTTCACCGCTTCGTCCGGGAAGTACTCGCAGGACGGAACCTGTTTCAGCGCGGCGGCGTGAATGACGATGTCGATGTCGCGCAGCGCCTGCACGAGCGAGGCGTAATCGCGGACGTCGCCGATGCGGAACTGGAGGAGGTCCTGGAAATTGCGGTAGATGACTTCATCGGTCGCCGCTTCCTTGTGCAGGTAGGAGAGGCGCATGTAGTGCTGCTTGGCCTCGTCCCGCGAGAAAACGACGATCTTCGCCGGCCGGCCGAGCTCTCCACTGAGGAGGCGCCGCACCACGCACTGGCCGAGGGAGCCGGTGCCCCCGGTCACGAGAATCCGCTTGCCTTCGAGGTTCGTCACCTCATGTTTCTCCAGTCGTCATAGGGTGTCGGGTCCGCGGCCATCGCCTCGACCAGTTTGGGCCAAGGTCGCGGCGCCCAGCCCGTGGCCTCGCGGAAACGGGAACTATCGAGGCTGCGATCGATCCGAACCGCGGATGAAGGACGGATAGTAGCATTCGCGCCGTATGCCTCATTGAGCAGATGGAGCAGCGTGAGCTTGTCGATCGGCTCTGTGGACACGTGATACAGACCCGAGAGCGACGGATGCCGCTCGATGACGTCGCCGATGAGATCGGCGAGCTCGAGGGTCGTGAGGCCGCTGAAGATCGCCTTCTCATAACCGTCGACGGCACCGCCGCGGTTCGCGAGGAACCACTCGACGAGCCCCGAGGTGCCCCGCAATTCGCGTCCGATGATGGAGGTGCGAAGCGTGAGCGCTCCGGCCTCGCTCACTTCCCCCAGGAACTTCGAGCGCCCATAGAGATCCTCGGCGTCGGAGAAGTCGGTCTCACGGTACATCCCCTGCCGTCCGCTGAAGACGCAGTCGGTGCTGATGTGAATCAGCCGCGCGCCGTTCTTTGCGCAGGCAGCCGCGAGCCGATGCGGCAGGAGCGAGTTGATGGTGATGGACGCGATCGCGTCGTGCGCCTGCGGAAGCTGTTTGATGATGCCGACGCAGTTGATCACGACGTCAGGGCGAACATCCGCGATCGTCGCCTCGAGTCCCGCGAAGTTCGACGCGTCGAGTCCGGAGATCACGCGTTGCTGGTCGAACAACCCGAGCGGCGCGTACTCGTCGGCGGAGGCGCGCAGGGTGACACGCGCGTCGAAACGAGGAGCGAGCCGCTGCCACACTTTGTGGCCCAGCATCCCCGCTCCTCCGATGATGAGCACTCGCGCGCTCAAGCCGATCTCCTCTGCACCGCGCCCAGAAACATCGAGCGATTCTGTTCGATTGCAGGGGCGGGATCGGCGGCGCGGAGCGCGAACTCGCGCGCGCGGCGGCGCATCTCCGCGTGCGCGCTCTCCGGCATTGACACGATCTCCCCGATCGCACGGCGGAATGCAGCCGCGTCTTCGAGCGGAAGATCCCAGCCGACGCCCGCGCTCTGAAGCTGACGCCACGGAGTGCGGTCGCTGACCAGCACCGGGCATCCCGCGGCCAGGGCTTCGAGGATCGTGTGTCCGAAGTTCTCGCCGAGCGTGGGAAGCAGCAGGAGGTCGTAGCGAGCGAGGATGGGCCCGAGCTCGGCGTGTGGAACGGAGCCGCGATTGGCGACGCGCACGTTCGCAGGGAGCGTCGCGATCACCGCCTCGCAGCGGCTCCAGTACTCGGCATCGTCGATGGGGCCGTACAGATCGAAGTCGATGTCGCCTGCGGTTCCGTGAAGAAGTCGAAGAGCAAACTCGACGTTCTTGACGGGAGCAATGCGCGACACCAGACAGAAGCGCGCGCACCCGGGGACTTTCGCCTCACGCGGCGCATTTCCAGGCCAGTCGTCGTACCTTGGCGTGCAGTCGATCGCTTCGACGATGTGCGCGGACGGACCGATCTCGCGGCGGATGTCGTCGCTCTCGGCCGGCGTCGATGCCTGCCAGACGACACCGCGAAACAGACCGAAAGCTTTGGCAAACGTGAGCCAGGCGCGTTTCTTCATCGTCCGCGTGCCGAGGGCTCCGCATGCGAGCTCGCCGCGTGGGCCGACGATCAGCAGCGTGTCCGGCAACGCGCCGACGCGCCGCAGCAGCAACGAGCGGATGGTCGCCAACGGCGAGAAGAGGCTGTTGAGATAGAGAACGTCATGCGGAACGGAGCGGATCAGGCGCGCGAGTCGACGAAACGACCAGTCGCGCGACGCGAGATACCGGACGCGAGCCTTCCCGACTCTCACCCATTCGCCGGTGGGCACTCTTTCATACGGTTGCGGGGATCGCCAGTCGCGGTCGCGAGTCATCACGATGAACTCGAATTCATCGCCGAGGGCGTCGATGAGATTGGCCACCGTCCGGATCGAGCCCCCGCCGCGATACCCCGGAAGGTAGTAGTCGATGATGACCAGAATGCGCATGGATGGTGGCGACGGAGTATTGCACAATGGATCAACGATGCTCTCTGCCTCACGCACAATCACTTGTGCAATCCCTGTCCTGAACGGTGCCGCGACACTCGACTCGACGATCGCATCCTTGCGCGGCCAGCGCGACACGGAAACGCGCGTGCTCGCGGTCGACAGCGGATCGACGGACGACACGCTCGAGATCTGCGCGCGCTGGGGAGTCGAAACGCGGTACGCCGAGCGAGGAAACATGTACCGCGCGGTGAACGCGGGCCTGCAGGACGCGTCCACGAAATGGCTGACGTACCTCAACTCGGACGACGTCGTCTACGCGACCGCATTTCGGGACCTGATCGATCTCGCCGAGGCGACGTCCGCGGACATCGCTTATGGCGATCCGGATTTCATCGATGAACATGGGCGGTTTCTCTACGGCATGCGCGCGGCGTCGCCGCACGAGCTTCCTCTGCTCTTCCGGATTCCGCTGCAGGGACTGCCGCAACCGGGAACGATTTTCTCGCGCGCGCTGTACGAGCGACTGGGTGGATTCGACACCGACTTTCGCCTGGCGGGAGACGCCGACTTCTTCCTCCGCGCGCTGCAATCGGGCGCGAAATTCGCGCACCTCGAAAGACCCGTCTGCGGTTTCCGTCTCCACGCCATGCAGCAGACGGCGACGCAGGCGCAAGGCGTCCGCGAAGAGGACCTGCGCATCGGGTCCGCCGCCGGCGGACGCAACGTTGCAGCGAGGGCGACGCTGCTGAAATGGCGCCTGCGCAACGCTCGCGGGTATCTCGTGCGATACCTGCGCACGGGGTCGTTCCGCGGATCGGTGCGCCCGTAAAGTACACTTCCCTCCGCTGCCGATGGCTACGGATCCCCGTCAATTTGTTCTGCTCGCGATTGCACTGGCCGTCCCGCTGGTGGCGTTCCTCCTGGACCGCACGAAACTGGTCCTGGCCTGGGTCGGCTTTACGCTGTTCGTCCAGATCTTCGACACGACCATCCTGACGAATCTGCCCGCCGGCCGGTTGATCGGCCTTCTTTATCTTCCGACCGCGATCCGGCTCTTCCACCGTTGGAAAAACCTTCCGCCCGCCCGAATGTGGTTGATCAACTTCCTCTATCTCGCCGCGCTCGGAGTCGTTTTCGGATTCATCATTCCATGGCCCGACACGGCCGGAGACCGGCCTCTCCAACTGCGGGCGGAAGGCCGCGCGGTCATTTACCTGGTCCGCACGATCGCCGACATGTCCCTGGCGGTGTTCGTGATGACCCAGTTGGTCCGACCCGGCTACTTCGAGGTGCTGAGAAAATGGATGGTCCGCGGCGCGGTGGTCACCAGCGCGGCCGGTCTGCTGGCGCTGGCGCTGGGAGTTGATTTCTACACGACGATCACCGGGCTCCGCGCGTACGCGGCAACGGATTTCCGTCCTCGCGGCCTTGCGTTCGAGGCGCGTGGACTCGGCCTGGCCTGCGCGTACGGTCTCGTGGTGATTCTGGGCAAACGAACGCGCACGGTCCCGGAATGGCTCGCATTGTTCGTGATCACCGCGGGACTCCTCGTCAGCGCGTCGTCGACCGGACTGGCCGCGGCAATCGGAGGCCTGATCGCGGTAGCGATCATCGGATCAGGGCGAACCCGGCTCGCGATGGTGATGACCATGGTTACGATCGTCCTGACGGTCGTCATCGCTCAGGTCGCGGCTCCTGAGGTGGTCGAGCGATCCCGCAACGCCGTGGAGAGCAGACTCTCGGGCCGCGGGACCGTGGAGTCGAACACCGCGGACAACGTATTCGAAGTCCTGGCGCTGCGGATGGACGTCTTCGACTCCGCGGCCACATTGTTTCTGAGCCACAATCCTCTCTATGCCGTGATCGGGACGGGACCGGGACTCATCAGCCTGCCGGCAACGGAATACGTCCCCGCCGGCGTCTACAAGTGGGTTTTTCCCCGGATCGACAATCCCCCTTCGCATGGCGTCCTGCTCGAATTGAGCAACACAGGGATTCTCGGATTGACGCTATGGATCATGCAGGTGCTGATCATCGTCGCCGCGGGGCGTCGTCTCTGCAAACACCGACGCTTGCCGTTTCCGCCGCAGGCGGCAACGGTGATCTTCTTTGGGGGCGCAGCGCTGTATTCGATTCAGGTCAGCCCTTCGCCTTACTGGGGGGTATTCCTCGGCATGGGCTGGGCAATTTACGAAGTGAGCCTCACCGTGGCGGCGCGCAGCGCTACCACTCCTCATCCGAGTAAAAGAGGTGAGACACCGGCGCGACGACACTCCGCACCCGCGCACAATCCTCAGCCGACAGCCGGCGCAGCGACTGTTCCGAGTACGCCGAGCTAGCAACGCGCGTGACGCGGGCATCGGTCGCGCGGTCGGGAGGATTGTCGCCTCCCGACAGGAACTCGATCATCTTCTGGACCTTCCCGTCGTATTGCAGACCGAACTTCGCGAAGATCGACTCGAAACCCTTCAGTGGACCGCGCGCCAGGTCCTCGTATCGCAGGAAGATCCATTCCGGACGCTCCTCGCGATAACGCGCAATGACGCGGTGAAGGATCTTCCAGAGGTACGCCGCCTCGAGCAGCGGATCGTCGGCTCCGACCCTGCCGCCTTCGATGACGTCTTCTTCGGAGTCCTTCAGCAGACCTTGCATGAGCTGCTGCTGATTCCGCAGGTTCGCGAAATCGATCCGCCAGCCGAGGCGCAGAAGGCTGCTGACGAAGGCCACGGGATGCCGCGTGCTCACGATCACGGAACAGTCGAATGAGCGCGCAATCCAGTCCGCGGAGAGAAGAGCCAGTGGATCTTTGATCAACGGCCGGCGCTTCTGAACGCGAAAGAGCGCGAACCGCGCGGCATCGCGAATCATGCGCGCCACGTCCGAGGGTGATTCGATGGCGCGCATCTCGGCGCCGAACGCGTAATGAAACCGAAGGAGGTCCCGGTACGCCGAAACCAACTCGGGCGGCGGCGGCTCGGGTACGCTGAAAAACCAGAACGGAATGTGGTACGGAAATACGCCCGGACGGCAGCTCAGCGCAAACGGTTCATGGATATACGCGACCGAGGAATCCGCGGCGAGGACCTGGCCGATCCAGGTCGTCCCGGACCGGTGCGAACCGGTCACGAGAATTGGTCGACGCGTCGCAGCGCCCTTCGTCACCACGCGCGCCAGCATATAGCACGATCACAAGGCTCCTCGAACCGATCGTCCATCGACCACGGCGATGATATTGTGATTCCCTACTGAAAGCTGGCGACTCGGGGATCGATCCCCGATTGAGGGATTTGCCTCGGGACAGTGATTCGTGAAGAGAGCGGCTGGGATGAACTCATCACTTTTCGTCGAACGGCTTCAAGCCAAGATTCGCCGCAACTTGAATCCGAGACGACAGCCTCGATCGCCCACCCTGCGCGTGGTGTCGTATCGGGGAGCGAAATTTCTCGTTTGGGCGAACGAAGACGTCGGCTGGCGGCTGATCTCCGAACGAAGCTATGAGCCTGCGGAGCTCGAAGCTCTGCGGCAACGCGTCCGGCCCGACGACGTCTGTATCGATGTCGGCGCGAATATCGGGATCTTCACCGTGCTCCTTGCGCGCTGGGCCGGCAACGGCCACGTCCATGCGTTCGAGCCGATGGAGCACAGCGCGTCGATCCTTCGTCTGAACATCGAGCTCAATCACGTATCGAACACGACGATCCATACCTGCATCCTCAGCGATTGCGACGGAGACGTCCCGTTTGCGGTCGCGGAAGACGGCGCGTATTCGTCGATCCGCGACACCGCGAGAAAATCACAACAGGAGACGGTCATGGTCCAGTCGCATCGTCTGGACACGTTCATCGCCACTCTCGAGCGGCCTCCCGATGTGGTGAAGATCGACGTCGAAGGGGCGGAGCTGCTCGTCCTCCGCGGCGCCGCCGAAACGTTGCGCAACGAGCTTCGGCGGCCGCGACTGATTCTCGCGGAAGCACACGAGCCGAACAGCCGCTCTTACGGTTACACCCCTTCGGATCTCGTGGAATTCATGCGCAGCGTCGGCTATCAGGCGCGGGCGCTTCTTCCCGACGGACGACTCGCGGATTGGCCGCAAGCCGGAGCGTTGGCGGACATTCTGTTCGTCGCACCTTCGCGGAGCTGACGACTTTCTCAGGCTCCGGTGGACGGTACGCGAAAGAAGATCGCATCCACCTGAAGCGTGCGGCCATCGCGCTGGTGTGTGAAGCCCGGCTGCAGAGCCCAGAGCGTGAAGCCGGCCGCATCGAAACGCGCGAGCATGTCTTGCCATAGAGGCTGCCCCTCATAGAGAGGCACCAGCGAGAGCTCGCAGAGGACTCCGCGCAGCCGCGGAAGGATCCGCGCGGCACCGTTCAGCACATGCGCTTCGAAGCCCTGTGTGTCGATCTTGAGAAAGGGATGTTCGCAGTTGGCGAGGTATTGCTGAGCGACGGCGTCGAGTGACGCGATGGGAGCCTTCTCTCTACCGACGTATGCGGAGCCCTTCGCCGCTTCCGAGTGCGCCGCCAGCATCGGCAGGACCGACGATGAGAATGAGTTCCCGGCGATGTTGATCTCGATCTCGCCGTCCTGATCTCCGATCGCAGTGCGGGGATGAACGTGCCATCGTGCGTCTCCTGCGGCGACGGCGGAGAGTCGCGCGTGAGCCTGGGACAGTGGCTCGAAGCTGACGATGTCGCCCTCGTATCCGAACGCCCGCAACTCCTTACCGAACTGGCCGGCGTTTGCGCCGACGTCGAGAACGAGATCGATGCCGAACGTGCGGAAGCCCAGCCGGAGCTGATGCGCGGAAGAGGTTTCGGGACGAAGGCGGCGCACATCGAGGCCCGCCCCGCGAAATGCTTTCTTGATCCAGGATCGGAAGACGTTCATCGCAGGCGCCGCATCATAAGGAACTCCGTCGCAATTGCTGCAGCTGTCGCATCAGCAATTGGCGCACCTGCGGCGCAGCAAACGCGGCCACGCCCAGCACGACCGTGCCCGTGGCCGCGAGAATCAGAATCTCTCCGCCGCGCGACAGTTGTTCGGGAAGGATGAAGCGGAACAACACTGCCATCGCGAGAGCAGTCAGCAGCGGCATCGCGACATCTTCGCGATACCAACGAGCCATCTCGGTCGAGAGGAGGCGGCGGTGGATCAACCCGATGACGAAAACCAGGTACGCGACGTTCAGCGCGACCCAGACCCACGCGGCACTGATGGCGCCGTAGATTGGGACGACGACCAGGAGCGCAGGGATGAGCACCGCCACCGCCACCGTGTTGACCGTGACCATCAGCCGGGTCCATCCATGCGCGAGCTGCAGGTAATACGGAATCCACATCAGACCATTGAGCAGCGCGCCCAATGCGAGCACGGTCAACAGCGGCGCGACATTCGACACGAGAACCCGATCGCCGGTCCAGGCCATGAGAACGCGATCGCCGAACATCATCAGGATCATGGCCGCGGTGCCGACGACGACGGCGATCAACTGCGCCGCCTGGTGATACACGACCCGCAGCGAGGCGTCGTCCCGCTGCGTCGCGAGCTCGACGAAACGAGGATAGAACGCGGTGGTGATCGGTGAGCTGAGCATGTACAGCACGCTCGCCACGGACGCCGCCAGCGCGTAGTAGCCGAAGACCTTGAGCGGCAGCAGCCGTGACAGCAGGATCTTGTCGACCTGCGTCAGCAGCAGGGACATCAGCGTGATGATGATCATGCCCGCCGCAAACCGCCAGATCCCCTGCAACGCGGCGCGTGAGAACCGCGCGGGCTGCGGCGGGCGTGGCAGCACGCCATGCACGATCAGCGCGAAGATCACCACAGTCACCAGCGAGACCAGTCCCTGCCACGCGAAGAAAGCCGTGATACTCGGAGAGATCCACATCAGCACGGCGACCGCGCCCACCGCGCGGAGGGTCGTCATCGCACTGGAGACGGTGTTCTCCAGAACCTGGCGCTGCAGTCCGGTCACGCTTCCGAGATAGATCGTCTCCAGGAACCGCAGCGCTGCGACGACTCCCATCATGGCGATCGCTCTCGCCGCGACGTTCACGTCGAGGTCTTGAACCTTCAGCCAGTGCGCGGCGAGCCATCCCGAAATGCTCCAGAGAAAAATGCCCGCACCCGCGGCCATGAGGAGCGCGACGATCTCCACGGTCCGCAGGAGATTTCGAATGCTCTGAACGTCGATCCCACCGCCGCTGAACCGCGCCATTTCGCGCGTGAGCGCCGGTTTCATGCCCATGTCCAGAAGGCCCATCCACGCCTGCAGCACGGTAAAGATACCGATGAGGCCATACGCTTCGATTCCGAGGTATCGGATGTAGACGGGGACGAACGCCAGGGAAATGACGGCGCGCCAGCCCTGACCCGCGTAGTTCGCTACTACGTTGCGCTTGAGCGACACCGCAGGGACCTCGCTCACGGTCTCATCGACCCTGCGCGATCCTCAGGTACAGTTCGCGGAACTGACCTGCCGTACTACGCCAGCTGAGACGTTGCGCCACCTCGCGTCCGCTGCGGATGAGCTCACGCCTCAGTGTCTCGTCTGTGAAGAGTGCTTCCATGCTTCCAGCAATTGCCTCGATGTCATCGGGCTCGAACAGGATCGCCGCTCCGGACGCGGTCTCGGGCAGACACGATGCGTTCGACGACGCTACCGGAACACCGGCAAGGAAGGCCTCGGATATCGGAAGACCCCAGCCTTCGAACCGGCTCGGAAAGATCAGACATGTCGCCATGGCGTAAATGCACTGCAGGACCAGAGGCGATACGAACCCGATGAACCTCACCTGGTTCTGCACTCCCAACCGAACCGCCTCGGCGTGGATGTCTTGCGCGTACGTCTCCGAGCCCGAGAAGACGACCTGTCGAACCGTGCCGCGCGAGCGGAGGAGCGCAAGAGCGTAAATGATGGCGAGATGATTCTTGTGCGGCCAGGTCCGCGCCGGGTAGTACGCAAACTGGTCCGGCAGGTCGAATTGCGCGCGTGTCGCCGCGACATCCGCGGCGGACGGCGGAGTGTAGGCGGTCAAGACCGGGGCCACTGGAACGACTTCGATTTTCCGAGGGTCTACCCCGAGATGTTCGACGAGGTCCTTCTTGCCCCATTCCGTCGCCACGGAGACGAACCTCGCCTGGGAAGAGAAGGTGCGATACCAGAGATCGCGAGTGAGCAGCTGCTGTGCGGTGAAGAACTCCGGATAGTGCACGTGCTGCAGGTCCCAGGGTTGATAGATCGTCGGGATCGATGTGAGGAACCCACCCGGATATGGGAAGTGTACTACGTCGGCCCCCAGGCGCTCCGCAGTCCCATCCGACGTCGCCAGAGGGCGCGCCGACACGCTCCGCTGGCGGTCGCGCAACGCGCGGTTCAGTTGCACCGCTCCCGGAATTCGTTTCAGCAGCCTTCGAACGTGGGCACGCACGTCGGTGCTGCCGTGCACGATACGGCACGCGCCCCGAACGAACGGCTGAAACCATGAATCCTCCCCGCGATTCGTCAGGAAGAAGTATTCCTCTCCCGGTTGCGCGACCTCCGCGAGCCCGGAAGCGAGACCGATGAGGACCTGCGCCACTCCCCCTACAGTATCGGAGGGCAATCGGGCATTGATGAGGACACGCATTCGATCAGAAGGCCTCAGCGGCACCTCAGCCCCTTACGCCCAGTTTTTCCGCGGGGAAGATGAACTCCCGGCCGGTGAGAATGCCATCGCAGATCACGTCCAGACCAGCATCGCGCCCAGGCAGGAGCTGAGCCAGCGACTCGGCGGCGAATCGGTAGGGTGGCCACTTGCCTGTAGGCTCCATGAGCTCGATGGGAATCATTCGGCGGAAGAAGAAATGATAGGCGTATTTGCGCGCCTGCTCGACGGTCCGTTCGTCCAGACGCGTCCCGAACGGCAGGCGGTCCAGCGTCTGGCGGTACTCGGCGCGCGAGGCGACGTCGGTCGTCAGACCCTTGTTGCGAATCCAAGCTTCACCCGCAACGATGACCGGGATGCCCATGCTGGTCAGCTCCACACCGGTTTTCGTCCCGTAGATCACGACCGAGTCACACTGGGCCATCAATGCATACGTGCTGACCTGGCTCTCCGGCGGGATGACGAAAACGTTCGGCGGGAGCCGGGGAAAGGCGGCGGCGATCTCGTCGACGACGCGCTGTCTGGAGGGGATGGTTCCGCGAATCTCGGCGGGATGCACACGAATCGCGAGCTGCAGATCCGACCGCTGCGCAAAGTAGCGAATGGACTCGAAGATCCACTCGAGCATGTTCGGGAACGCGTTTGCGCGGTAGTGCAGTTGTGCGTCCCAGACCACGTTGGTCAACAGACCGATCACAGGCTTCGAGAAATCGATCCCGACCTCGCACGCAATCCGGTCGAGCTCCTCCTGAGGCTTCTCATGGAACCAGATCCAGTCGCGCGATCCACTCCAGCGGCTGACGAGATAGTCGCAGATCTGTTTGCTCATTTCGCCGTTCAGCTCGAGACCGGTCCAGTTCGCGGTCGGCTCGTCGAGGAGCGTGCGGTGGTAGGTGTCTCCGTGACTGAAGATGAAGCACTGCTTGCGGTACGCCGGATTCCAGTTCACCACGCGCACTCCCTGCTCGCGTGCGACTTCGCCGATCAGACCCTGAGGCACGTAGATGCCGTGGTGGAAGCAGGCGGCGTCGAAGTGCTCGCGCTCGATGAGCCGTCGCATTGCATGAGTGGTGACGATCGCCGCGTCGACATATCTCCGCAGCGTGACCTCACCGGTCGGCTCGCCGGCGAGATCGCCGCGCGCAAAGAAGCGCAGCGCGCCTGCAAGCGCGTGCTCGCCGACGAGCACGTTCCCCATTTTCATGTCCGGAATCTCGTGCGCAGGTACCGACGACGCCAGCGCGGCCGCTTCAGCAGCCTCGGACGCCTGCACCAGGTCCGAGAGCACATGCACCTTCAGGCCGAGGGACGCATACATTGCAGCAGCGGGCTCGTAGCAGGCGTCGCAGAGCGACGCCGGCCCGCGTGCGGCGAACTCCCGTGGGTCGGGAAACTGACTGGATTGCGCCAGCTGGCATGCCGGGAGGCGGCGATCGCAAAGCAGGATGTGCACGTTCGCGCCGCGCAGCGTCAGCGCGACTGCCAATGCGCTCTCCATGTGCGCCGCCGGGAAGTTCCCTCCCACGGTCGTCGCGATGAGGATCTTCGGGCCGTTCTGCGCGGCGCGCCTCGCTTCCTGCCAGCGGCGCCGATCCTTCCGCAGGATCGCGACCCAGTCGGGATGCGGATTGCGACCCAACGCGGCGCGGAGACGCCATTGGAGCCCGGTGGGGAGAATCCGTTTCGCGATTTTCCTGAGCTTCGATTTCATTCGAGGATTCACCGCGACACCGGGCGGGTGGCCGGTAAACCGGAACGTACCGTCGCTGCGATACTCGCGCCGTCGAGGCCGTGCTGCGCGAGCGCCTCCTGCGGCGTTCCGCAGGCCGGGAATCCCTGAATCGCCATCGTGTGGAGTGTTCGTTCGCCGATCAGTCTCATCTCCGTCAAAGCGGAAAGGAGGTGCGTGCTGAGCGCGCCGACGGGTGCGTGATCTTCGATCACGAAGAGCGTGTCGTAGGGCTTCACGAGCTCCGCGAGCCAGTCGCGATCGACGCGATTCAGCCAGGGCATGTTCACGACGCGCACGCCCACGCCGTCACGAGCCAGCATCTCGCTGGCGACGAGCGCTTCGTGCAGCATCACCGGCCCGTACGCAAACAGCAGGGCATCGCTGCCGGGCCGTAGCTCGACACCTCGGCCGAGGGTGAGGCCGTATGCGGAAGGCAACGGGATCCGGCGAGGTGACGGGCCGATGATGAGGCGGATCGCGCAGTTCTCGGTGGCGACATCGACCGCGTACTCCGTGGCCATCTTCGCTTCTTCCGCGTTGCACGGTTCGATCACCACCATGTTGGGCAGCGCTGCGAGGAGCGAGACGTCGCGAATACTCTGGTGCGACTTGCCCGGGCCGGCCGGAATCAGTCCGGCGTAGTGACAGGCGTAGATGATCTTCGAGCCTTCGGTCGCGTTGTTGTAGATCTGTTCGTTCGCGCGGGCGGTGAGAAAACTCGCGAATGAGTGAACCACCGGCAACAGACCGTGACGCGCCAGTCCACCGGCCATCGAGACCATGTCCTGCTCGGCGATGCCGTTCTCGATGAACCGCTCCGGAAACTCATTCTCGATCTCGCGGATCTTGCAGTCTGCCGACAGGTCGGCGTCCAGCACCACCACGTCCGGGCGCCGGCGCATGATCTCGAGCAACGCGGCGCCGTAAGCCCGCGATACGTATTCATCGGTGACAGTCGTCGCGACCGCCTGACTGATCTGCTCTCCCTCGAGGGAATCGCTGTGATCGGACGAGGCCACTCTGAGTGCCGTTTCCAGCGGCTCGACGTCTTCCAGCGCGAGCGGCGGCAAGCCCGCTGTGGAGAGCTGCCGCTCGACTGTAGCGATGAGCTCTGCGAACGCGCGTTGGTAAGAAACATCGTCCGGCGCACCCGCGTGCCACGGATAGAGACCACTTCCCTTCTCCAGCGCCACGGGATGCTCCATGAACGACACGCCGCGCCCTTTGATCGTATCGGCGACGAGCGCCTTGGGGCGATCCGTGATCGCGCGGAAGCGTGTAAACGCGGCACGGATGGCGGAGAAGTCGTGGCCGTCGCATCGCTCCACGTACCAGCCAAACGTCTCGAATCTCCGGACGATGTCGCCGATGTCGGAGATCTCGGCCACGAGTTTGTCCGACTGCACTTTGTTGTGGTCGACGATCACGGTCAGGTTTCCGACGCGCTGCTGCACGCCGTTCGTCAGCGCTTCGTAGTTCTGCCCTTCCTGCAGTTCCCCGTCGCCCGTCATGACATAGACATTTCCGCCGGTGCCGCGGAAGCGCTTGGCCCAGGCGATGCCCCTCCCCTTTGAGATTCCCATGCCCAGTGAACCGGAGTTCGCTTCGATCCCGGGAATCTTCACGTCGGGATGTCCATCCAGCCCGCGGAAACGCCGTAATCTCAGCAGCCGCTCGCGACTGATTACACCCAGGGAAAAGAGAAGTGCATAGAGACTCGGCGCGTCGTGACCTTTGGACGAGAAGTAGACATCGCGCGCGGGCGAGTCGATGCCGACCCGCAACGTGTTCATCTCTTCGTGATAGAGGAACGTCACGATTTCCATCGCACTGAAGCTCGAGCCGAGGTGACCGGAGCCGGCGCGCTTCACGGCCATGATGGTGTTTGCGCGGCACATGTTCGCGATCAGCGAGAGGCGTTCATCCGCAGGCATCGCTGCCTGCCGGACTCTCTCGAACTCGGAATGAGGAATGAGCTGTAGTTTCAACATTGCCTCGTCAGATGGTGTAGCGCGGCTGCGTGACATCCGGCAGGACTGCCTGACCGCTCTGTACGAGCTCCTCGGCCAGCCGCCAGTCATACGGATGATTCACATCGAACCCTTCGAACCCCGCGGTCAGGAACGGCATCAGCACATCGCCGGCAATGGTGCGGCCTTCGAAGACCACGCGCGTATGCGCAATTTCCAGACTGGCATTCTGCACGTACACCTGTGGCAACGCCTGATACTGCGAGCTGTGCCACGGCTGCTCGCCAGGCGTGAGTGGCAACAGCGGCACCATGCGCTCGCCGCGGAGCAACCACATTTTGCCGGGATGCTGCTTACACAGTTCCACGGCGCGGATCGAGTCGACCCCTTCCGCCTCGCTGAACTGCATCCACGCGCGCTGAATCGTTTCCGGGAGACGAAACGGGCTGGTGGGTCGAAGGATGGAGAAGCAGTCGAACATCCGACCCGCGTCTCGCAATCGCGACAACGTGTCTTCCACCCATTCGATGTCGGGTGAAAGGTCTCCGGCGAATTCGGCCGGTCGCAGGAAGGGCACGCTCGCGCCGTAATGCAAGGCGATCGCGGCGTACTCCTCAGAATCGGTGGAAACGATCACGTCGTCGAAAACGCCGCTGGCGCGCGCGGCCGCGATCGAATAGGCGATCACCGGGTGACCGGCGAGCGGACGAATGTTCTTGCCGACGACGCGCTTCGATCCGGAACGCGCCGGGATGAGCGCCACCACCGACCGTCGCTTCATAGCTTGTCCGGAAATACGCTCATGTAGACGTCTTTGAGGTTGGAGTAAATGTCCAGCGCCTCGGTGCCCGGCTCGCGCGAGCCGTTTCCGGATTGCTTGACGCCTCCGAACGGCATGTGGGGCTCGCTGCCGAAGGTGCCGGCGTTCACCATCGCCACTCCGGCCTGGATCCGGCGCGTAAACTCGAGCGCCCGATGCACGCTCGCGGTGTGAATGCACGCCGTCAGACCGTAGGGTGAATCGTTCGCCAGCGCCACGGCTTCGTCGAAATCGCGCACGCGATACAGACAACTGATCGGGCCGAAGAGCTCCGTGTGCGAGATCTCGTCGCTAGTGGTCACGTTTTCGATCAGCGTAGGCGCCATGTAGAAACCGGCGGCGTGATCGGGATCCACCAGGCGCTTGCCTCCGCAGAGGATCGTTGCACCACGCGTCGAAACCGCGTCGACGGCCGAGAGCATGCACGAGAGCTGTTCTTCGTTGATGACCGGCCCGAAATCATCGTCATCGGCAGGTCCGACGCGGAGTCTGGACGCGCGCTCGACGAAGAGATCGCGGAAGCGGGCGTAGACCGCGTCGAAAACGATGATGCGGCTGCCGGACGCGCAGCGCTGTCCGGCGTTGCTGAACGCGGAGAGCAGCGCCCATTTCACCGCCTGCTCGAGATCGGCGTCATCGCAGACGATGAACGGATTCTTTCCGCCGAGCTCGAGGGACACGCGCGCGAGGCGTCGTCCGGCGACGACCGCGATCTCGCGGCCAACGGCGGTCGATCCGGTGAAGCTGATCACCGCCACGTCGGGATGCGCGACGAGCGGCGCGCCGGCCTCCTCCCCGAAGCCGTTGATCACGTTCAGAACACCGGGCGGCAGGCCCGCCTCGGCGGCAATGCGCGCAAAAATCCACGCGGTGGCCGGTGTGTCTTCCGCGGCTTTGAGCACCGCTGCATTCCCGCACACGAGCGCGGGAAAGACTTTCCAGGCGACGTTGGCGATTGGCGTGTTCGCGGCGATGATCAGTCCGGCCACGCCCAACGGCTGGCGGACGGTCATGGCGTACTTGTTCGGAGTGCCGCTCGTGGTGGTGCGGCCGTAAAGACGCTGACCTTCGCCAGCCATGAACAGGGCCAGGGCGATGGCGCCATCGGTTTCGCCGAGGGCGTTTGCCAGCGATTTGCCGGTCTCCATCGCGACGACCCGCGCCACCTCTTCCCGCCGCACGCGAAGTGCCGATGCGATGCGGAAGAGAATGTCGCCGCGCTGCACTGGAGGAAGAACCGACCACGTTTCGTAGGCGCTCTTCGCGGCGGCGATCGCCCTGGAAACGTCCGCGACCCGCGACCGCGCCACGCGCGCGAGCGTGCGGCCGTCGTGCGGGCTCACTTTCGCGAACGTCTCTCCCGCAAGCGCCGGCACCTGCTCGCCGCCGATCCAGTTCGGCAGCAGGTCCGGAAAGAGATCACTCACCATGCCGTCCAGCCCCCGTCGATGACCATGTTCGATCCGGTCATGTAAGCCGCGGCATCGGACATCAGAAAGACCATGGCGCCGTTGTACTCGACGGCGCGCGCCATCCGGCCCAGCGGCACGCGCGGAAGATATCCCGACAGGAACTGCTCATCGTGCTGGTTGTATACACCGGCGAAGGTGACGGTGTTCACGCGGACTCCGCGCGTCCCCCAGTAAGTGGCCAGATAGCGCGTCATGTTGAACAGCGCCGACTTGGACGCGGAGTAGGCGATCGGTTTGATGAACGGCGCGCCGTCGCTGCTGCGGTAACTGTAGATGCGCTGATCCGGCGAAACCATTCCGTAGATCGACGAGACGTTGACGATCGAGCCACGTCCTTCGTCCGCCATCCGTGCACCGATCACTTGACAGCAGAGGAACACGCCCTTGACGTTGACGTCCATGATGCGATCCCACGAGCTTTCGGGATAGCTCTCGAACGGGCCGTTCTCCTCCACGGGTGCATTCGGCGGCGAATCGATCGCCGCGTTGTTGATCAGGCCGAACGGCACTCCCCAGCGCCCGATCACCTGCTCGAGTCCGACGGTAATGGACTGGCGATCCGTGATATCGACCTGGATGTAGAGCAGCCGCTCGCGCAGCGCTGAATCGAAGCCGGCGAACGGATCGGCCGGAGCTGCGAGATCGAAGAGCGCGACGTTCGCGCCACGTTGCGCCAACGCTGTCGCGAACTGGCGGCCGAGTTGTCCGAGACCGCCGGTGATGACAATGACCCGGCCGGCGACATCGAAGAGGTCTTCCGCGCTCACGCGTTGGTCTCCTTGCTCAACACACGCTCGAACAGGTCGCAGATCTCGCGAACGGCACCGTATCCGCCGCGCGCCGAGGTCACGTACCGCGCGTACTTCGCAGCGTCGGGGTGCGCGTCCTGAACGACGATCGGCAAGGCCACGCAAGTGAGGCATGGCTCGTCGTTGACGTCATTGCCGACGAAGGCGATCTGATCGAGCTCGAGATTCATTTCTGCACGCACGGCGTCGAGCGTCGCCCGTTTGTCCTCGCAATCCTGGATGCAGCGGATGTTCAGCTTCCGGCTGCGGGCTCCGACCACCGGGTTGGCCTCCGTGGAAATGATCACGTACTGAATGCCGAGGCGATCGAGCTTCCGCAAGCCGATGCCGTCGCTGCGAACGCAGCGCACTGCTTCGCGTCCGTCTTCGAAGACGTAGACGGCGTTGTCGGTGAACACGCCGTCGAAGTCGAAGGCAATGAGCCGGATCCTGCCGATGATCTCGGCCAGAGCGGCATCTGTCAGGGAAACTGCCATGGCTCCTCTCAATGAACGGGATTCAGCCAGGAAGTGTTCAATGGATGGTGAAGGCGCGGATCTTTCTCGAGAAGGAGTTTGGGGCTGACATCTCTCACGACGCGGAGATCCATACTGAGCTCGATCTCGGAAAAGCGGCGTGTCGCAAGCACGTTGAATCCGTGGGGCGGACCTTCGAGGTACACGGAATCCGCCGGAATGAGCTCGATCGGTTGACCGGCCATGGAGCGATTGTCGTGAAAATCCCGAATGGCGAAGACGTCGTAACCGAGATCGAGAAATCGCCGAACGATGGACGTCTGCGGAAGGCCCGCACTCCAATCCACGAACGAGCGGTGAATCTCGAACACGACGTCCGGGGGTTGTGGACCGCCAAGCACTCCCGCTGCACCTTGCAAAGCTTCTTCTTCGCCGCCCTCGAGGTCGAGCATGATCAAACCGATCGAGGGTAAGCGCTGTTCGGCGACGTAATCGTCGATGGTGATCGTTTCGATCGCATCCACGGCGGCATCGTCGACCAACTGCGAGGATGCCAGCGCGAGCGGCCCGTCCAGCCGTACGCGCTTGTGACTGCTGCTCCAGAGCGCGAGTTGGTGGGGAAGGACATTCAAAAGCCCGTTCGCCTCGATGTTGCGTCTCAGTTTCTCGAAGGGAATGCTCATGGGCTCGAACGCGTGCACGAGACCGTTCCCTCCATCATCGACGATGGCTTTCGCGATGAGCAGCGCCTGGTCGCCGATGTAGGCCCCTCCGACGATGATGTTTTTCGCGATGCGGCCGAGAGTCACCAGAAGCTTCGTGGTCTGCGGCTCCCACACGTGGTCGGGATGCGCATCGTCGGAGAGCAACAGCGCGCGCTCGATGCGGCTGTCGGCGGAGACCTGGAATACGAGACCGTTCGCGAGATGCACCGCGTGTTCTTTCGTTCCAGAAAGCAATCCCAAGACAATCGGCCAGCGGACTTCGTTTTTGAATCGCGCCGGCTCGTTCGCTTTTGCCTGCTCCCGGCGGAGCGCCTCGAAAACTTCCGCGCGCAATTCGTCGGAGCGACCGGCCACGCTCAGCGCCTCAGCGATCTGGTCACCGCTGAGATCGGGAAAATCGGTAACGACCGCCACTATGCCTCCAGCTTGTCCATGGTGATGTTCTCGTCCTCGGAGAGCGCAATGCGCGTCAGGCGACCGACCACGGACTCGAGCTCATACGGCGGCAGCCCATCGCTGGGCGACTTGATCGCGACGTCGGCGATGGTCAGGCGATGCCCGGCCGGAACTTCGCGCGCCGCCACGAGCTTCTTGGCCATCTTCATCAGCGGTGCTTTCTCGCTCGGATACATCGCCTTGACGCCGTCGCCGAGCGCGATGCGGGTGCGTTTGAGATCCCGAACCATCTTGCGCAATCCGGTGGGCTCGAGGGAGAAGGCGTGATCGGTGCCCTTCATGGCCCGATTGAGCGTGAAGTGCTTCTCGATGACGCGAGCACCCAGAACGTATCCGGCGACAGCCATGGCGATGCCGCTGTCATGCGACGAGAATCCGACGACCACGTCCGGGAACTCCTCGCGAAACGTGGAGATGACGCGCAGGTTCAGCTCCTCCCAGGCCGGAGGATAGCCCGCCGTGCACTGGAGAATGCAAAGTTGGCGATTGAGGGGCGTGATCGCTTCATGAGCGCGCCGCACGTCGGCCAACGTCCCGCCGCCCGTGCTGACGATCATCGGCTTTCCCATGCGCGCGACGTGCTGGAGGAGAGGGATGTTCGTGAGATCACCCGACGCCATCTTGAAGGCGGGCACGTCGAGCGCG
>Ga0075421_100000252_pt1 | contig 51772 bp, 42 predicted proteins | sample SoiMetdeltSBSDD5_FD_75292 | JGI IMG/M metagenome (GOLD analysis project Ga0075421, IMG submission 75292) | Bulk soil microbial communities from a Populus tree surrounding site in Tennessee, USA - Soil MetaG P. deltoides SBSDD5 | ecosystem: Environmental > Terrestrial > Soil > Tree plantation... | reverse complement strand
CCCGGCGCGCAGGCGACCCAGATGCGAGTCGCGCAGCTCGCGCTCGCGCATACGCATGAAGGGTCGCTGGTCGAGCACCTCTTGCGCAAGGGCCTTGTCATTGGCGGCGAAGGCGGCGATGGCGCGCTCCAGGTTCTTGGACACGACGCCGTGGAAGTCCAGAATCTCCGCCCACCCGGACTCCGAGAAGCGGCGCCCCTGGTAGAGCTTCTTGCGCGCGAGCTCCATGAGGTTCTTGTCGACGATGTCACCGATATTCTCGAGATTACCGATGAACGAGATCAGGCCGATCTCCTTGCGCGACAGCTCCGGCCCCATCGCGTCACGGCCGAGCCGGGCGAGGAACAGCTTGATCTCGCGCTCCAGAAAATCGACCTGGTCGTCGCGCTTCTCGACCTCCTCGAGCAGCGCCTGGTTGTCGGTGCGGAACACCTCGACGGTGTCGCGCAGCATCCCTTGCACCACGTCGGCCATGCGCAGCGCCTCCCGCGTGGCCTGGCCGAGCGCCAGCGAGGGCTGATCCAGCGCGCGCTCGTCGAGATAGCGCGTGCGGAAAGGTGTGTCCCCGGTCTGATCGTCCGCCACCAGCGCCTCGATCGTGCGGGCGGCCAGCGGCGTGAACGGCAGGAACACGAGACTGATGCCGAGGTTGAACAGCGTATGCGCGTTCGCGATCTGCCGCGCGGGATCGGCGGCGCTCGCGGCGACCAGCGCCGTGAACGGTCCCACGAATGGCAGCATCAGCGCCGCGCCGAGCAGCTTGAAGGCGATGTGCGCCACGGCCACCCGCTTGGCCTCCGCGGTGGCGCCGATCGACGCCGTCAGCGCCGTCGCGCAGGTGCCGATATTCGCGCCGAGCACGATGGCCACCGCGCCGTGCAGCGGAATCAACCCGTGGCTGGCGAGCGCCAGCGCCACGCCGAGCGTCGCCGCCGAGGACGCTACCAGCGCACTGAACGCGGCAGACACGACGATGCCCATGACGGAATTGCCGGCGACCGCCTCGATCAGCTCGAGCGCCAGCCGGTTCTCGCGCAGCGGCGCCACGCCGTCGAGGATCATCTTCAGGCCGAGGAAGACCAGACCGAGGCCGAGAATCGCCTGGCCGACGTCCTTGAGGACGCGGCGCCCGGCCAGGAACGTGATCGCGAAGCCGAGGCCGACCAGCAGCAGTGCGTAGTCGGTGACCTTGAACGCGATCAGCTGCACGGTGAAGGTCGTGCCGATATCCGCGCCGAGAATGATCCCGAGCGTCTGGCGAAACGTCATCAGGCCGGCGCTCACGAAGCCGATGAGCATCAGGGTCGTCGCCGCAGAGGACTGGATGATCGCCGTCACGGCGGCGCCGGACAGCACGGCGACCAGGCGGTGCCGGGCCAGGCCGGTGAGCAGCCAGCGCAGCCGGCCGCCGGCCGCGCGCTGCAGGCTATCGCCGCTCAGACGAATGCCGTACAGCAGGAGCGCGATGCCGCCGAAGAGCGCGATGAGGACCATGGTCACGGCGCGCGCTCGTCGGTCCGCACGGCCGCCGCTGATGGGGTGGCGGGCGCCGCGCCGCCGGCGATCGAGGCTCGCACGTGCGTGGCCGTGCCGAGATCGCCGGGCAGGTGCGCGGTGTCGTTGAGGGACACGAGTCGCGGCGGCCGCACGATCGTGAGCGAGGCGTTGTCCACGCGCAGCCGCCAGAGCGAGTTGAACGAGCAGCCCAGCAGCGCGCACGCGTACACGCTGATCACGCCGCCGTGTGCCACGATCAGGACGTCGTCGCCGTTGGGATGCGCCGCGGCGATGCGCTCCATCGCCGCGCGCACGCGCGCGCTGACGACGTCCAGCGGCTCGCCGCCCGGCGGCGGACAGTCGTGCGGCGCCAGGAGCCACGCGCGATAGGGGTCGCCCTCGCGGGCGCGGATCTCGTCGACCGTGCAGCCCTCCCACTCGCCCAGCGACAGCTCGCGCAGCTCCTCGAGCGCGGTCAGCGGCACGCCGCTGCCGGCGAGCGCCACCTCGGCGGTCTCGCGCGCGCGCAGAAAGGGGCTGACGTAGGCGGCGCTGACGCGATAGCCGCGCAGCGCGCGTCCGAGCGCCTCCGCCTGGGCGCGTCCGCGTGCCGACAGCGCGATATCGGTGCGGCCCTGAAAGCGACGCTCCGCGTTCCACACCGACTCGCCGTGGCGGGCCAGCAGAAGCCTCACGCGCGCGTCCCCGCGGCGGCGGCCTCGCGCGCGGCGGAGAGCCGCGCCAGCGTCTCGTCGCGTCCCAGCAGCGCGAGCACGTCGAACAGCGGGGGCGACGCCGTGCGGCCCGTCACCGCCAGACGCGTGAGCTGGGCGAGATCGACCAGCTTCAGCCCCATCGCGGCCACGAGCTCGCGGTAGAGCGCCTCGAGGGCGGTGGCGGTGAACGGCTCGACGGCGCGCAGCCGCTCGATCAGTGTGTCCAGCCGCTTCACCCCATCGGGCGTGAACAGCCTGGCGGCGGCCTTCGCCTCGTACTCGCGCGGGCGCTCGAAGTAGAACCGTCCGACGTCGACCAGCTCGCGCAGCGTCCGTCCGCGCTCGCGCAGCGTATCGAGCATCCCGACGAATCGCGCTGAGTCGGCTGGCAGCATCAGCCCAGCGTCCTTCAGGAAGGGCGTGACCAGGGCGGCCAGGCGCGCGCCGTCGATCGTCTTGATGTACTCGTGATTGAGCCACTCGAGCTTTGCGATATCGAAGATCGCGCCGGACGACGAGACGTCTTTGATGTCGAAGCGCTTGATCAGCTCCGCGCGTGTGAAGATCTCCTGGTCTCCGCTCGACCAGCCCAGACGCGCCAGGTAGTTCACGAGCGCTTCCGGCAGGATCCCCTGCTCGCGATATGCCTGCACCGACGTCGCCCCGTGCCGCTTGGAGAGGCGTGTGCGGTCGGCGCCCAGGATCATCGAGACGTGGGCGAACGCGGGGACCGGATACTCCAGCGCCTGATAGCAGAGCACTTGCTTGGGCGTGTTCGACAGGTGGTCATTGCCACGGATCACGTGGCTGATGCGCATGTCGACATCGTCGACGACGACGCAGAAGTTGTAGGTCGGCGTTCCGTCGGTGCGCACCAGGATCCAGTCGTCGAGCTGCCGGTGATCGAACGTCACCTGCCCGTGAATGAGGTCCTCGACAACCGTCGCGCCCTCGTCGGGGATGCGCAAGCGCAGCGCGCCGGAGGTCAGCCCGAGCGTGCGACAGCGTCCCGAGTAGCGGAACGTCTCGTTGCGCGCCTGCGCCTCCGCGCGCTCGGCCTCGAGCTGCTCGGGCGTGCACGCGCAGTAATAGGCGCGGCCCGCGGCGACCAGGCGCTGCGCGTGCTCCCGATAGAGGTCGAAGCGCTCGGTCTGGCGATACCCCGGCGCGGGCGGTCCCTCGTCCCAATCCAGCTCGAGCCAGCGCATCGCGTCGATGATGTCGCCGATGTGCTCCTCGGTGGAGCGCGAGCGGTCGGTGTCCTCGATCCTCAGGATGAAGGTGCCGCCGTGATGGCGGGCGTAGAGCCAGTTGAACAGCGCGGTGCGCGCGCCGCCGACGTGGAGATGGCCGGTGGGACTCGGGGCGAAGCGCACGCGAACCGCGCCGGCCATGGGCTCAGTACCGCGCGAACAACCGTCCCCACCCCGTGTCCGCGAACGCGCGGATGCGTGCGCGGCCCACCGTGGGGTACCAGAGCAGATCGTGGTAGACGTTCGACGCGAACGGCGCCCACACCATCAACGGCGAGTGCAGCAGCAGACGCTTCAGCGGACGCAGCGGGCCGCGCCGGATCAGCTGGTCGCCCCAGATCACGAGGCTGCGCGACGTCGTGAAGCCCATGTTCGTCGCGGCGGCGTCGACGTCGCCGACGATCTCGATGTCGCGCGGATCGGCCACGCCGAGACCGCGCTCGTGGCACATCGCGAGGTAGCGGATCGACATCGGGTCGAAGCCCATGATCTTGGCGGCGATCGCGTCGATCGCCACCTGGTCGGCCGACGCGAGGATCAGATTGCCCTCGCGCGGAATCATCGTGCGCGGCCCCGCGCCGTCACCCATCACCGTGCCGTCCATGACGGCAAATACCGCGGGATGCAGCTCGCGCTGCATGTACATGAGGTCGACCATGACCTCGTGGATGAATTCATGCGCGTAGTGCCGGACTTCCTTCAGCAGCCCGCCGAACGAGTTCTTGATCGCGCCGGTGGTCGTCGTGTGCCCGTGCGTCTTGGTCGTGCATTCGTGAAGGACATTCTTGCCGACGAACATCTTCGGGATCTGAATGCCTTCCGGGAAAATTTGATTCAGCCTGAGCAACGGGCTCTTGAACCGGTAGACGGTCCACTCGACGTCCGTGAGCGGCGTGAAGGTCAGCCCGTGTCGTTCGAGGACCGGATACCACTTGTTGTTCCGGCAGCCCTCGACGGGATTCGTGACCACGGTCTTGTTCTCGACGTGAGAGATGCGGCGACGATCGTAGCCGTCTTCGAGGAGCGTGCTGGCGACGCCATCCACCTGCCACGGCTGGCTCGAGCACGCGGGAAAGTACTTGGTCCAGGACAGGTTCAGCTTGACGATCAGATCGACGTCGCGCGAGAGCACCTGGTCGTACTTCACCAGTCGCATCAGGCGGCCGTAGTCCGGGACGACGGTGTCGGGGCGGGTACGGAGAACGGCGACCTGACTCTTCACACTCGTTTCATTCTACTACTGCGCGCGTGTGCCGTAGATGATCAGCAGCACGGCCAGGACCCAGCACGCGGTGTTGACGAGCAGCGCGCGATCGTTGAGGAACAGCTCCGAAGGGTTGCCGCCGAGCCGCCGGCGATAGAGCAGATACAGATAGCGAAAAATCCCGTAGAGCACGAACGGCAGCGTGGCGGGCAAGAGCTGCGTGTGGAACTTCGCCACCGTCTCGGGCGACATCGTGTAGAGCGCGTACGCGGTGACGGTGGAGGCCGTCACCACCGCGATCATCTGATCGAGCAGACCGGCGCTGTACTCGGCGAGGATCGGCCGGTGGCGCGCGGCCTCGCCCTCGAGGGTCAGGTACTCGTGCCGGCGCTTGCCCAGCGCCAGGAACAGCGCGATCAGCACCGTGCAGATCAACAGCCATCCCGAGATGGCCACGTCGATCGCGAGCGTCCCCGCAAGCGCACGCAGCACGAAGCCGACGGCGACCGTGAGGACGTCCACGATGACGATGTGCTTGAGCCACACCGAGTACGCGGCGAGCAGCGTCACGTACGCGACCGACACGATCAGCACACCGGTCGACAGCGCGGCGGCCGCCGTCAGGCCGCCGGCAGCCAGCACGACCGCGACGCCGAGGGCAACGCGCGCGGGCAGGCGTCCGGCGGCGATCGGACGCTCCCGCTTCTTGGGATGCAGGCGATCCTTATCGCGGTCGGCGACGTCGTTGACGAGATAGATCGCGCCCGACAGCACGCAGAAGATCGCGAACGCGGCGAGCGCCGGCCACACCGCCGGTGTGAACAACCGCTGCCCGAAGACGAGACCGGCGAAGACGAAGAGGTTCTTGACCCACTGTCGCGGGCGAAGTGAGACGAGGACGGCCCCGAGCACTACCCGAGCGCCTCGCAGGCGCGGCGCACGGCCTCGACGACGCCCTCCACTTCTCCGTCGGTCATCTCCGGATAGCACGGCAGCGACAGCACCTCGCGCGCCGCGCGGTAGGCCTCGGGCCAGCGCCGCTCCCCGTCGGCGGCGAAGAGCGGCTGGTCGGGCACGGCGTGCGGATAGTGCACGGCCGTGCCGACGCCGGCGTCAGCGAGGTGCTTGGCGAGGGCGTCGCGCTGCGCGTGCCGGACCGTGAACAGGTGATAGACGTGGCGCGCGCCCGGTCGCTCGACCGGCAGCTTGAGCGGCAGCCCGGCGAGACCGGTGTGGTAGCGCGCGGCGATCTGCCGGCGCCGCTCCGTCCACTCGCCCAGACGGCGCAGCTTCACGCGCAGCCAGGCCGCCTGCACCTCGTCCAGCCGCGTGCAGTAACCGAGCTCCACGTGGTGATAGCGGCCCGTGTCGCCGTGGTGCCGCAGCCGCCGCACGCGCTCGGCGACGTCGTCGCGTGTCGTGACGACCATGCCCGCATCGCCGCCGGCGCCGAGATTCTTGGTCGGATAGAAGGACAGGCACGCCGCGTCGCCCCAGCCGCCCAACGGCCGATCGCCCCACGTGGCGCCGATCGCCTGCGCGTCGTCCTCGAGGAGCGCCAATCCGCGCGTCCGCGCAAACGTCGCGAGGCGGTCGATGGCCGCGGGGTGACCATAGAGGTGTACGGGCATGACGGCTTTCGTGCGCGGCGTCAGCGCGCGGGCCGCGGCCTCCGGATCCATCGTGAGCGTGTCCGGATCGACGTCGACGAACACGGGCGTGGCGCCGGCCATCGCGATGGTCGTCGCGGAGGCGACGAAGGAAAACGCCGGCGTGAGAACCTCGTCGCCGCGCGACACACCCAGCGCCGTGAGGGCCAGCCGCAGCGCGTCGGTTCCCGAGCCGACGCCCACCGCGTGCCGCGCGCCGCAGAGCTGCGCCAGCTCGGCCTCGAGCGCCTTGCCTTCGTCGCCGAGGACGAAGTGGCTCGAGTCGAGCACCCGCTCCGCGGCCGCCAGCAGCTCGCCCTTGAGTGCGGCGTGCTGGCGTCTGAGATCCAGGAACGGAATCGTCATCGCGTGAGTCCCCCCTCGATCGCGCCGAGGCCGACTTTGGTGCTGATGGGGCCTCCGACGCCGAGCAGGTGCAGCGTGAAACGCACCTCGTCGTCGCGGCCGGCACGGTTGATGAGCTCGATGGCGAGCGCCCAGCATTGCCAGTGCAGCTCGACGGCCAGGCGGTTTTCGGCGAACGTCGCCGTGCGAAGGTCCCAGTTGATGGAGCCGCGCGTCGTCAGCCAGGGCAAGGGGCTCACAGTGAAGGCGCCCTGGAGGAAGTTGATCTTCCCGGGGTCGCTGTAGCGAATGCCGACCCCGACCTGACCACGCGGAACCTCGGTGGCGAGGTCCGCGGTCACCGAGGGGAAATTATGCTCGGTCGGCGAGTACGTGATGTCACTACGCAGGCGGGTGCGCGGCGTCGGCGCCACGATCAGCGTCGTGAAGGCATCACCGACCTCCTCGTGGCGTACGTCGTAGGAGTGGCCGAGCGTGAGACGAAACAGCTCCCAGCGATACGGCTCAGAATTGGCGAGCAGGACGGTGCGCCCCCGAATCCGGTTGGTCAGCGAGTACTCGACGCGACTCGTGTCCGGAATGAGGTCGCTGCCCGTCCACTGAGGCAGCCGGTCCTGGTCTCGGCCGGCGATCCACGTGTAATTCACGCGCGGCTCGATCGTGTGCAGGATCGCGTCGATGTTCCAGAAGCCGCCGGTGTTGTAGACGCGCGAGAGCTTCGTCTCGAGGTCCGCGCCCGCCTCGATCAGGCGCCGCAGCCGCGGATCGTCGCTGGTGATCTCGATCGGGACCGGCACCCCGCGGGTGGTCCGCGAGCCGACGACGGTCTTGCTGTAGCCGGTCAGCCGCCCGCCGACGAAGGGCGTCAGCGTCGCCACCTCGAGCGGGATCGGCCGCGAGACGCGAGGATGCACGTCGACGCGGACGCCGTCGGAGCCGACGTCACGCACGAAGTTGATTGCGCTGCCCTCGAACTCCCACAGGAACCCCCGCACGTCGTGCAGTGGCTGCGGTGTGCCGATGACGCGGATGTCAGGCAGGCGGTTCAGCTCCGCGGGCCGGCGCGTCGTCAGGTCCTGGTACGCGAAGAGCGCGCCGACGAGATTCCACGTGTCCCACGAGCGCGTGAGGAAGATATTGGACTCCACGCGCTGCGAGCTGCGCTGCGAGAGCTCGTCGCCGTAGTCTCGCAGGACGTGGTCATCGGAGACTCCCGCCGCATCGACCTTGAACCACGTGCGGGGCCCCAGCCGCCAGTCCTGGCGCGTCGCCCCGAGGAAGCGCGAGGCATCGTGCTTCCCGTACTCTTGCATGAAGAAGCCGCTGAAGCGTCCGCGCTGGTCCTTGTCGAGGATGTAACGATATTCGGCGTGAAAGCCGGCGCCGAGGTCCGTGTACACGATCGGCGCAACTTGAAGGTCCTGGCTGTCGTCGATCGCCCAGAAGAACGGCGTCTCGAGATAGGCGCCCTTGCTCGAGGAGTACCCGGCCTTCGGAAACAGGAACCCGGTCTGCCGCTCGCGCCGGATGGCGGCGGCGAAGAACGGCAAGAACGGGATGACCGGAATGTTCCGGATCCAGAACGAGGCGTTCGTGCCGTAGATGAACTCGTTGAGGTCGGCGGTGGCCGAGCCGAAGTGCACCGCCCAATCGGGAGGATCGGCCTCGCACGTCGTGAACACGCCCTGGCGGATGCGATAGAGCGTCTCGCCCAGCCGCTCCATGCGCTCGCCGGTAATGCGGTAGTAGGGCGCGCCGCGCGCCTCCGCCTGGTACACGACGCCGGTACCGGTCCTGATGTTGTAGTCGATGCGCTGTGCGGTCAGCTGATCCTCACCGTCGTAGAAGATGACGTGCCCCTGCGCGACGGCGTCGCCGGTGGCACGGTTGAGCTCGATGCGATCGGCCATCAGCCGCGTGGCGCCCTTGGTCAGCTCGACGTTGCCGGTCGCGACGAGCACGCGCTCGGGTCCCACCTGCTCGAGCCGATCAGCGATGATGGTGACGTCGCCGCCCGCCGTCCCGATGGTGACGGGTGCCTGGGGCGCCTGCGCCGCTGCCGTCGCCGCTATCGCCGCTGTCGCCACGAGCAGCACGAGCCCTGTCGCGGCGCGTACGACGCGGCGTACGACTCGACGCTGAAGGCGCATCGCTGTCCCCGAAGCTGTCGTCAGATAAGGAGGTCTATGCTAGCAACGGGCTTTTCGATCGGACAAGGTTTATCACCCAGCGTGGCTCTCAGCACATCACCCAGGAGCGACAGCGAGCCCGCGATACAAATGATGGGGGTTCGCGGTTCCCGGGCGGCGAGGGCGAGGGCCTCCCGTGCGGACTCGGCGAGCTCCGCCGCGGTCCCCGCCGGCAGCGCCTGGCGCAGCGTCTCGGGACGCGCCGCACGCCCGCTCGACGATGCGGTGAGGATCACGCGCCGCGCGCGCGGCGCCAGCGCGGCCAGCATCCCGCGCGCGTCCTTGTCCCTGAGGGCGCCGAAGACCAGCGTGAGCGGCGTGTCACCGAACCACGCGGCGAGCGACGCGGCGAGCGCCTGCGCGCCGGCGGGATTGTGGGCGCCGTCCAGCACGACGGTCCGGTCGCCCGCGCGTAGCACGTCGAAGCGGCCCGGCCAGCGCACGTGGGCGAGCCCCTCGCGCAGCGCCGCCTCGGCGACGCCGAGCGTGCGCGCCGCGGCGAGCGCGACGAGGGCGTTCGACGGCTGGTAGACCCCGCGCAGCGACACGCGCACCGCGTCTATCCCCCATCCGGGGCCGGCGCAGTCCAGCACCTGCCCGTCGGCGTCGCGCGCGCGGACGCGCACGCTCAGCTCGCGACCTTCCATCATGAGGGGCACGCCGACGGCCGCCGCGCGCGCGTCCAGGACGTTGGCCGCCTCCGGCGCCTGGGCCGCCGAGACCGCGACGCCGGCGCGAATGATGGCCGCCTTCTCCGCGGCGATTGCGGCGAGCGTCGAGCCGAGAACCTCCTGGTGGTCGAGGTCGATGCGCGAGAGCGCGGTCAACGCCGGCGTGCCGACCGTCGTGGCGTCGAGGCGTCCGCCGAGGCCGACCTCGAGGACGGCGACGTCCACCGACTCGCGCGCGAAGTGATCCAGCGCCAGCGCCGTGGTGGCCTCGAACATCGTGGCGTCCAGCCGCGCCACCAGCGTGGCGATCGCGTCGAAGCCGTCGGCGACGTCGTCTTCGGCGATGGGCTCACCGTCGACGCGGATGCGCTCGCGGAAGGAGACGAGATGCGGCGAGGTGTAGAGGCCGACGCGACGGCCATCGGCGCGCAGCATCGCGGCGAGCATCGCCGCCACCGAGCCCTTGCCGTTGGTGCCGCCGACCTGGACGAGCGTGTACCGCCGCTCGGGATTGCCGAGCGCCTGCAGCAGCGTCTCGATGCGCTCGAGGCCCGGACGCATCCCGGCGTGCTCGCCGCCGCGCAGGGCGAGGAGCCGGGCGAGGGCCTCGGCATACGTCATGAACGATCGGGGGGGTCGTTCGGCTGGTCGGCGAAAAACGCGAGCACGCGGCTCAGCGTGTCCTTGAGGTCGCGGCGCTCGACCACGAGGTCGAGCTGGCCGTGCTCGAGCAGGAACTCCGAGCGCTGGAACCCCTCGGGCAGCGGCTGTCGAATGGTCTCCGCGATCACGCGCGGACCGGCGAAGCCGATGAGCGCGCGCGGCTCGGCGAGGATGACGTCGCCCAGCATCGCGAACGAGGCGGTCACGCCGCCGGTGGTCGGGTCGGTCAGCACCGAAAGGTATGGCAGCCCGGCTCCGGCCAGCCGCTCGAGCGCCGCCGACGTCTTCGCCATCTGCATGAGGGAGAGAATCCCCTCCTGCATACGCGCGCCGCCCGAGGCCGACACGATGATGACCGGCAGGTGCTTGTCGATGGCCAGCTCGATGGCCCGCGCGAGCTTCTCCCCGACGACCGAGCCCATGCTGCCGCCGAGGTAGTCGAACTCGAAGACGCACAGCACCGTCGGGAAGCCGCCGATCCGCGCGACGCCCGTGACCACCGCTTCCTCCAGCGACGTCTTCTGGCGCGCCGCCTTCACGCGATCGCGGTAGCGCTTGGAGTCCTTGAAGTTGAGCGGGTCGCCGGGGACGAGGCCGGTCTGGTGCTCTTCGAATGTGCCCGCGTCGGCGAGCAGACCGATGCGCTCACGCGAGCCGATCCGGAAGGGATAGCGGCACTTGGGGCAGACCCGGCCGCCGCGCTCGACCTCGGCGCGGTACACGATCTCTTTGCAGGAGTCGCACTTGATCCACAAGCCCTCGGCGATGTTGACCTTCTTGGGCGTTCCCGCCGTCTCTTCGGGCTTGCGACGAAACCAGGCCATCAGGCGCTCCTCAGCGGTTCTTTGAGAGACGCGATGAGGTCACCTACCTTTTCTATCAGAGCCGCGGTGCCCGTGTACTGCTCAATCGCGCGGACGATGGCCGAGCCGACCGCCACCCCGTCGGCGAGCTTGCCCACCGCGGCCGCCTGCTCGGGGCGCGCGACGCCGAATCCCACGCAGACCGGCTTGGTGGTCACGAGGCGGACGGTCCGGATTTGCGCGTCGAGGTCTTTCGGCAGCTCTCGGCGCTCGCCCGTGACACCGGTGAGCGAGACCACGTAGATGAACCCCCGCGACACCCGCGCGATGGTCTTCACGCGGGCCGCCGTGGACGTCGGCGCCAGCATCTGGATCAGGTCGAGGCCCGCGGGCTCGGCCTCCGCGCGCAACGGCTCGCACTCCTCGTAGGGCAGATCGGGAACGATCACGCCGTCCGCGCCGGCATCGACGGCGGTCCGCGTGAAGCTCTTGAGCCCGAACGCGAGCACGGGGTTGTAATAGGTCATCAGCACGAGCGGCACGCGCACCTGAGCGCGCAGCGTCGACACCATCTCGAGCACGCGCGGCAGCGACGCGCCGGCGGCCAGCGCGCGCGTGCCCGCGCGCTGGATCACCGGGCCGTCGGCAAGCGGATCGGAGAACGGCACGCCGAGCTCAATGACGTCGGCGCCGCGCCGCTCGGCCTCAACGACGAGCCGCCGCGTCTCCGCCAGTGAGGGATCGCCGGCCATGAAGTAGGCCACGAGGGCGCGCTCGTTGCGGCTCCTCAGCGCCTGGAACGTCCGGTCGAGACGACCGGCGGCCGCGGGCCCCGGCGTCATTGCAGGTCCATCCCGAGCGCCTTGGCGACGACGTGGACGTCCTTGTCGCCGCGCCCCGACAGCCCGACCACGATGTGCGCGCGCCGCGGCAGCGTCTTGGCGAGCCGCATGGCGTGCGCCACGGCGTGCGCGGATTCCAGCGCCGGCATAATGCCCTCCAGGCGCGTGAGCGCCTGGAACCCTTCGAGCGCCTCCTCGTCGGTGATGGATACGAACTCGAAGCGGCCCGTCTCCTTGTAATAGGCGTGCTCGGGGCCGACGCCGGGATAGTCGAGACCCGCCGAGATCGAATGGGCCACCGCCACCTGTCCGTCGTCGCTCTGCAGCAGATAGCTCATCGAGCCGTGGAGCACGCCCACGGCGCCGGCGGTCATCGACGCGCCGTGCTTGCCGGTGGCGATGCCGCTGCCGCCGGGCTCGACGCCGACGATCCGCACGCGCCGATCCGCGATGAACGGATGGAAGAGGCCGATCGCGTTGCTGCCACCGCCCACGCACGCGACGAGGACGTCGGGCAGCCTGCCGATCGCGCGACGGGCCTGCGCCTTGGCTTCCTTGCCGATGACGGTGTGGAAATCGCGCACCATCATCGGATAGGGATGCGGCCCGAGCGCGGAGCCGAGCAGGTAATACGTCGTGCGGACGTTGGTCACCCAGTCGCGCAGCGCCTCGTTGACGGCGTCCTTCAGCGTGCGGCTGCCGGACTCGACGGTAATGACCTTGGCGCCGAGCAGCCGCATGCGGAAGACGTTGAGCGCCTGGCGCGCGATGTCCTCGGCGCCCATGTAGACCTCGCACTCGAGCCCCAGCAGCGCGGCCGCGGTGGCCGTCGCGACACCATGCTGTCCGGCGCCGGTCTCGGCGATGACGCGCGGCTTCTTCATGCGCGCGGCGAGCAGCGCCTGGCCGAGCACGTTGTTGACCTTGTGCGCGCCCGTGTGGCAGAGGTCTTCGCGCTTGAGCCAGATTCGCGCGCCGCCGCAGTGCTCGGTCAGGCGCGCGGCGAAATACAGCGGCGTCGGCCGCCCCGCGTAGTCGGCGAGCAGCCCGGCGAGCCGGCGTTGAAAGCCGCGGTCGCGCCGCGCGGCGACGTACGCCTTCTCGAGCTCGATGAGCGGCGCCATCAGCGTCTCGGGCACGAAGCGCCCGCCGAAGCGTCCGAAGTGGCCGCGCGCGTCCGGCAGCGGCTTCACCGCGCGCCCTTCGCCTCGGCGACGAAGCGATGCACTTTGTCCGGGTCCTTCTTGCCCGGGCTCGCCTCCACGCCCGAGTTCACGTCGACCGCGTACGGCTGCACGACGCGAATCGCCTGCGCGACGTTGCCGGGCGTGAGGCCGCCCGACAGGATGATCGGCATGCGCCCATCCGGCGGCTGCATGCCGGCGCTGAACCGAATCATCTTCCACTCGACGGGCTCGCGCGTCTCACCCTCGCTCCAGCGCGCTTCGCTGTCGAACAGGATCGCGGCGGCCGCCTTGTGCCAGAGGAAGGCGCCGAATCGATCGCGAAGCCGGTACTCCGGCAACCCCTCGATCATCGACGCGGGCGGCAGCTTGACCGTCTTGATGATCGGCACGCCGGCGTCTTGCCAGTCCTCCGGCTTCTCGTCGCCGTGCAGCTGGATCGCGCGGAGGCGGCAGGCTTCGATGACGGCCTTCACGTGACCGACCGGGTGATTCCAGAAGATGCCGACGGTGGTCGTGAAGGGCGGCAGCCGGCGCACGATCGGCGCCACCTGCTCCGGTGTCACGAAGCGCGGCGTGTTCTCCACGAAGATGAAGCCGAGCGCATCGGCACCGGCGCGCAGCGCGACCCGCGCGTCCTCGAGATTCGTGATGCCGCAAATCTTCACGCGCGTCATGCGAGTTTCAGCTCGCGGATCTTCGCGCCGACATCGGCGGCCTTGACGAGTCCCTCACCCACGAGGACCGCGTGAGCACCGGCCTCGATCACCCGCTGCACGTCCGCGCCGCTGAAAAACCCGCTCTCGCTCACGACGATCGGCCCCGGCGGAATCTGCGGCAGCAGCGCCAGCGTCGTCTCCACGCGTGTCTCGAACGTGGCGAGGTTGCGGTTGTTGATGCCGATCAGGCGCGCGCCGAGGCTCAGCGCCAGATCCAGCTCCGACGCCGTGTGGCACTCGACCAGCGCCGCGAGTCCCAGGCCCTTGGCTGCGGCCGCGAGGTCACGCAGGCGCGGTGCGTCGAGGATGGCGACGATGAGCAGCACGGCATCGGCCCCGGCGGCACGCGCCTCCCAGAGCTGATACTCGTCGAGCGTGAAGTCCTTGCGCAGCAGCGGCACATCGACGGCGGCGCGCACGGCCGCGAGGTCCTCCAGGCTGCCGCGAAAATACTTCGTGTCGGTCAGCACCGAGATCGCGTCCACGCCGTGGCGCGCGTACGCGGAGGCGAGGGCCACGGGATCGAGATCGTCCTTGAGCACTCCGCGCGAGGGCGAGGCGCGCTTGACCTCGGCGATGAGCCGGGCGCGGCCGGGCGCCGGTGCGAGCGCGCGCTCGAAATCGCGCGGTGCCGGCAGCGTCGCCGCGCGCGCCACCAGCGCGCTGCGCGGCATCGCGCTCTGCCGCGCGGCCACCTCGTGCCGCTTGTGCTCCACGATCTCGTCGAGAATCGACATCGACGACGCCGCTCAGAAATCCCGGCGCTGCGCCTGCCGCCGGAGCGTGTCGAGCGAGACCGGCCCGAGCTGCTCGAGCACGTGCTCGCGGATCGTGCGCGGCGGCGGCAGGTCGCGCGCGAGCTTGCCAGCCGTGAGTAGCGGCTTGAGCAGCGGGTCCCACGTCCCCTCACGCGGCGCGCCCCGGCCGGCCGGCACGACGGCGGTGTCGAGCGTGCCGCGGCGGCGGAAGACGTCCTTCGCGCCCGACCATTTGCCGCGCTTGGCCATCGCGCGTCCCTCGATCTCCATGATGTCGAGCGCGAAGCTCACGACCGGCGCGTTGGCGATCGACGTGCCGACGCCATAGGCGTCGACGACGGGGTTGAGGTGCAGGATCTCGTACTCGTCGATCCCGCCCGAGGTGATGATCTTCACGTGCTTGAATCCGCGCAGGTCGAGCTCCCAGCGCACTTCCTGCACGATGCGGTAGAGATCGCCGCGCCGCGAGGACGGCGTGTCCAGACGCACCGCGTAGAGATCATCGCCGAGCGCCTCGGCCACGCGGATCGCCTCGAACTTCTCGTCCTGCAGCGTGTCGATGAGCGCCACGCGGCGGATCTTGCGGTCGACGACCTCGTGGAACGCCTTGAGCGCCTCGACGGTGTCGCCGATCATGAGGACGAGCGCGTGCGGAATGGTCCCGGTCGGGTCGGCGTCGATGAGCTCGGCGGCCTTCGTCACGGCGACGCCGTCGCAGCCGCCGATGAACGCGTTGCGCTCGATCATCGGCGCCAGCGCCGGATGCATGCGGCGCGCGCCGAACGAGATCACCTGCCGCTCGCCCGCCGCCTTCTTGCAGCGCGCGGCCTTCGTCGCGATGCCCGAGGCCTGGCAGAGCACGCCGAGCAGCGCGGTCTCGTACTGCGCCCAGTCGACGTACACGCCGTCGAGCACCATGATGGGCTGATACGGCGCGAAGAGCGTGCCCTCGTCCATCGCGCGGACGTCGACCGGCAGGCCCTCGAGCAGCGCGGCGGCCTCCTCGATGCCGGCCAGCACGCCCCACTCCCAGTCCTCGGGCAGCGCCTTGAGATAGACCTCCGCCTTGACGCGCTTGCGGTCTCCGCGCGCCTTGAGGATCTGCACGGTGCGCTCGAAGTAGACGTCGTAGACCTCGCCGCGCTTGATGTCGGCGTCGGATGCGGTGTGGAACAGGCGCTTGCTGTCTTTGGGTGCCATCGGATGTGCCGGAAGCGTGTGGAAATACTCGCAGAAGCGACGCAGCGAGTCAACGAAACCCGCCGGCGCGGCGCGTTTAGAGGTCGAGGCCCTTCAGATAGGCGCGGAAGGCGTCCGACAGGTCCGGTCGGGCCAGCGCGAATTCCACGGTGGCCTTGAGAAAGCCGAGCTTGTCGCCGGTGTCATAGCGCTTGCCGACGAACTCCACGGCGTACATCGGGCGGCGCTTGCGCAGCGCGCGCAGGCCGTCGGTGAGCTGGATCTCGCCGCGCTTGTCGGCCGCGGTGTCGGCGAGGATCGGGAACAGGTCAGGGGTGAGCACGTAGCGGCCGATGATGGCGAGGTCGGACGGCGCCTCCTCGGCGCGCGGCTTTTCGACCAGGTCGTCGATCTGCCAGACGTTGCCGCCGATGTTGCGGCCGCCGATGACGCCGTACTGGTGGATCCGCTCGCGCGGCACGCGCTCGACGGCGATGACGGGGCCGTCGTGGCGCTCGAACACGTCGAGCAGCTGCCGCATGCAGGGCGACGGCGCGCCGCCGATGATGTCGTCGCCGAGGAATACGCCGAACGGCTCGTCGCCCACCAGCGAGCGCGCGACGAGAATCGCGTGGCCGAGGCCGAGCGGCTCCTTCTGTCGCACATACGACACCGAGGCCAGCTCGGAGATCGTCTTGATCTGCGCGAGCTCCTCGAGCTTGCCGCGGTCGTTGAGGTAGTACTCCAGCTCGAAGGCGGCGTCGAAGTGGTCCTCGATCGCGCGCTTGCCGCGGCCGGTGACGATGATGATCTCCTGCAGCCCCGACGCGACCGCCTCTTCGACGACGTACTGGATCGTGGGCTTGTCGACGAGGGGCAACATTTCCTTGGGCTGCGCCTTGGTCGCCGGCAGGAACCGCGTGCCGAGACCGGCCGCGGGAAACACGCCTTTGCGTACGCGCATGGCCATGGTGAGTCTCATCATACCGTGGGCGGCGGGCCCGTCCACCCGCCGCGGAGGACCGCTCAGGCGTGCGCGCCGAAGTTGGTGAACTCGGTCAAGGCCCCGTTGGGCACGATGCGGAGCGCGCCGTCCTGCAGCCGCAGCTTGGTCACCCGCAGCCCGACCGACTCGACGGTCCCGGTCGCCGAGCCGACCTGGATCACGTCGCCGACGGCGACGAGTCCCTCGAAGAGCAGAAAGATGCCGGACAGCAGATCGCGGATCAGCGTCTGCGCGCCGAAGCCGATGACGATGCCGACGACGCCCGCGGAGACGACGATGGACTGCACGTCGACACCGAGCTCGCGCAGGATGACGATCAGCAGGGTGAACGCCAGCCCCCAGCGCACGACGCTCGTGAACAGCGAGCCGAGCGTCCGGGCGCGCGAGGTGTCGCGCTGGCGCGCGGCCACGCGCGCGACGAGCCGGTCGATCAGCCGCTGCAGGATGTGATAGCCGACGAGCAGCAGCGCGAGCGTCAGTCCGACCGAGAGCGCGTGCGCGAGCCCGGGCGTCATCGGCCGCGCCCCCGCGCCACGCCCTCGAGCACGGCGATGATGGCCAGCACGCAGCCGGCCTGGATCAAGATCAGCGCCGCCTCGTGCTTCGTCGCGTCCTTGAGCAGCATGGCCGAGAGCCCGAACGTCGCCGCCATGAAGAAAATCAGCAGCACCGTCTCGGTGCGGGTCAGGCCGAGCGCCTCGAAGCGATGGTGGATGTGGTCGCGTGCGGTGTAGGCCAGCCACTCGCCGACCGAGTGGACCTTGCCGGTGATCACGCGCACGACGCCGACGAACGTGATGTCGAACAGCGGGACGGCCAGAATCAGCACCGGCGTGAGCAGCCCGATGAAGTCGTTCTCGGCCCACTCGCCCATGACGGCGAGACCGCCCAGCGTGAAGCCGATGAAGGACGCGCCCGCGTCGCCGAGAAAAATCGTGGCCGGCCGGCCGAAGCGAAAATTGTACGGCAGGAAGCCGAGGCAGGCGCCGACCAGCGGTGCGGCGAGGAACATGAGGTACGGCTGTTCGCGCTGTAGCGCGGCCAGGCTGAAGAACAGTGCGGCGATGGCGCCCAGCCCCGCGGCGAGCCCGTCCATGCCGTCGAGGAACTGCAGCGCATTGGTGACCGTGAGGAACCACAGCGTCGTGAGCGCGATGTTGATGGCCGCCGAGCCGGCCCACGCCGTCGGCACGGTGTCGAGCACGACGCCGTATGCCATCGCCACCGCGACCGCGCAGACCTGGCCGGCGAGCTTCCAGCGCGCGGGCACGTCGAAGACGTCGTCGAGCACGCCGACCGCGACCACGATCGTGGCGCCGAGGGCCACGCCCTTCAGCTCCCGCGAGAACGTGAAGTTGAACAGCACGGTCGCGGCAAAGGCGGCATACACGGCGGCGCCGCCGAGCAGCGGCGTGGCCACCGCGTGGACCTTGCGCGCGGCGGGCGCGTCGAGCACGCCGAAGCGCAGCGCGAGCGCGCGGATGAGCGGCACCCCGGCGAGGGCCAGCGCGAAGGCGAGCACGACAAGATAGGCCCAGCCGAGGCCCCACGCCGCCATCGCGCGGCGCACGGGCGGCAGCGTGAGCGCGACGACCAACCCGACACGCACGAGCGTCGCGGTGAGCGCCGCCGGCGTGGCCGCGGGGAACACCTCCACCGCCGTACGGGTCACCCGAGCACCGCCTGGACCGCGCGCACAACCCGCTCGGCTTCGTCGTCCGTGAGCGCGGGATAGCACGGGATCGAGAGCGATTCGGCCCAGAGCCGCTCGGCCTCGACGAAGCCCGTCAGACCGAGTGCCTGGTGCGCGGGGCGGAACACGGGCCGGCGCGCCGTCACGCCGTGCGCGGCGAGCGCGTCGGCGACGGCGGCGGGATCGCGGTCGAGACCGAGCACGAAGCGGTGATAAACGTGCCGCGCACCGGCGTCCGGCGGCAGTCGTGCCGAGACGCTCGCGAGCCGTGCGCGATAGCGTGCAGCGAGTGCCTGGCGGCGCGCGACGAACGCGTCGAGTCGGGCCAGCTGTCCCCGCGCGAGCGCGGCGGCCACGTCGGTCAGCTTCGCGTTCATGCGCGGCGCCAGCGTCTCGCGCTCGTCGTAGTCGCGCGCCTCGCGCACGCGCGCGACGAGCGCGCTCGGCCCGGCCACGGCCCCGCCCTCGCCGGCCGCGATCATCTTTGTCGCGGCGAACGAGCACACGGCCAGCGTGCCGCGGGCGCCGGCGGGGCGGCCGTCGTCGTGCTCACCGCCCAGCGCCTGCGCGCAGTCCTCGATCACCGGCACGTCGAGCGCCGAGACCGGCTCGAGATCGCTCACGAGCCCGAAGGCGTGCGGCACGATGACCGCTCGCGTCGCTCGCGTGCGCCGCGCCAGCGCGTCCTTCGCCGAGATGGATCCGGTCGCCGGATCCGCGTCGACCAGGACAGGCGTCGCACCGGCGCGGCGCACCGCCTGATAGAGCGCGTCGCACACATAGGTGGGGATCAGCACCTCGTCGCCCGGGCCGACGTCGAGGGCGCCGAGTGCCAGCTCGAGCGCCGCGAAGCCCGAGGAGACCGCCGCCGCTGCCGGCACGCGCAGCCGTGCGGCCAGCTCTCGCTCGAGGGCGGCGACTTCGGGGCCCTGCGCGAGCTGACCCGAGCGCACGACGCGCGCGACGCGCTGGACGTCCTCGTCGGTGATCGAGGGCCTGGAATGCGCGATCAATTGTAGCGAGTGCCGCGCGCCCGGCTTGGACCGAGGGTGGCCTGCTCTAGACGCGCGTGGCTGCGCTCCGCGGTCAACCCGCTGTGGCTCCGCTGCGCGTTCACAGGTTGAGGAGAAGACGAATGCTTTGGAACGCTTCCGCGTATTTCACGCGGGCCTGGATCCCGCGGAAGTTCGCCGTCGACACGGCGAGCTCGAGGATCGAGAGGTCCTCGATGTTGGTCTTCGCCACCTGCGAGCGGTGCGCCTCCAGGCACGCCAGCTTCTTGTCCATCACCTTCTCGATGTCGGTGAAGCAGTTCGGCGTGAAGTTGACGCTGGTGGGCCCCTCGTAGAAGAGGAAGTTCGGCACGTAGCGCGTCGCGGACAGCGTGCCCTGTGCGAGGTTGCGGTGGTCCTGGTGCGTGTCCTCGGGATAGTTGACGAAGATCATGCGCGGCTGCGTCTCGCGGATCACCGCCTCGAGCCGCACGATCATCTCGCGGTTGAGCGGAACCTCGGTGTCCCGATACTCGCCCCAGAAGACCTTACGGGCGCCAACGATGAGCGCGGAATCTTCCTGCTCACGCCGCCGCACGGCGCCGTCCCCCCCGAGTGAGCCGTCGGAGGCGACGAACAGGTAGACGGCGTGGCCCTTCTCCGCGTACTTCGTCAGCATGCCGCCGCAGCCGAACTCGATGTCGTCGGGGTGGGCGCCGATGGCGAGGACGTTCACTCACGGCTCCTCGGTCCAGCCATCGCCGCGGCGGAGGATCCCAAGGCTCGCATCGCCGTGCATCAATAATAGATCGAGGCCCGACAAAAACGGCACGAAATCACCGTGTTGCTGCGCATACACGGGGTGCGAATACGCCTGATAGAGCACGCGGATGCCGGCCGCGGCGAAGCGCGTCGCGTCCATGTATCGCGAGGCGTGACCGCCGGCCAGGTAGGTGTCGGCGCCGACGGCGCGGCAGAGCGCGACGAGCCGTCCGGTCGGGTCGTCGTCCTCGATCGGCAGCGACGACGCCAGGCGCGTCGGCGTGCTGACGCCGATCTCTCGCGCGAGGAGCTCGCCGCTCGTCACCGCGGCCGGCGCCAGACACTCCCAGCGCTCGGCGTACCACGCGGCGAGCGCGTCACGCGACGCGCGCCAGTACGGCGCGTCGCCGTACGCCCACTCGATCGCGCGCCAGTGACGCGTCGGCCACGGCTGCTCACCGTCGATCGCGACGTCCGCGATCCGCATCCCGAGTCGCGCGCGCACGGGCACGGTGAGCCAGCGCGCGCCGTCCGGAGTTTTGATGCGGTTACGGTTCTGCCAGCCGTTCTTCTCGTACTGCACGGTGTCGAGGAACACGAACAGATCGGCAGCCGCCCACTTCGCGAGATAGCCGAGCCATGGCAAGTACTGCGGCTGGTGGATCGCGACCTTCACGGCGTCCTCACGAAGATCGGATTGCTCAAGAGCCGGCCGCCGCCGCTGGCGCGCGCCTCGAGACGAAATACCGCCGGCCGGCCGTCCCACGTCTCGCGGTGTGTGGCACGAAACGGCGTCGAGCCGCTCCACACCGCGGCCACCGAGCCGTTGCGCACGAGCGTCACACGCACGTCGGCCGGTCGCGGTTCGCCGGCGAGCGCGACGGTGACCTCGAGCGTCGCGCCCGGCGTGGCGCGCAGCATCTCGCCCGAGATCGCCTCCGCGCCGGCGCTGGCCGCGGCAAACGCCGCCAGCGCCAGGGCTGTGTCGCGCCCGCGCCGCAGCGCGTACATCCGTCCCGCGCGCAGCGCCTGCAGCACCGCGGCCTCGCTGCGTTCGCGCACGAGGAAGACCGTCTGGATCACGCCCACGCGCTTGCCGGCGCTCGCCTCGTGGAAGGCGGCCTCGGCCAGCGCCCACGGCACGCGCGTACGCTGCCCGGCGACGTACTCCCCCAGCAGCCGATCCCAGACGTCGCCGGGCCACTCCACGCGCGTGGTGTCCTCGTAGATCGCGCCGAACGCCGTGTAGCCGAAGGTCTTCATCAAATCGTCCGGATAGGGCTCCGTGGTCCACGTCACGCGCACGGGACCGACCGCGTGCTCGCCGGCGTCGCGCGCCTCGGGCAGCGACCAGACGCTGACGCCGCCCGCGCGCTCGACGTCGTCGATCAGATCCTGATACGGCGCGCTGCCGGCATCGGCCCACGCGGGATACGGCGACTGCGTGAAGGGCCACGCGCGCACGATCGCCGTGACGCCGAGCGCGCACAGCACGAGCCCGGGCAGCCATGCCCGGCGCCGCACGACCACGACCGCGGGGCCGAGCCGGCGCCGCTGCGAGCGCGGACGCACCAGCAGCATCGCGCCCGGGACGATCAGCAGCGCGGGGAGCACGTCGACGAACGTCTGGAATCCAGCGACGCCCCGCGCGGCATTGCCGATGACCGGCAGCCGCTCGAGCGCGGCGCGGTCCAGGCCCCACACCAGCACGTTCTTCTGCGTCTCGTGCAGCGTCATCGCCAGCGACAGCGGCGAGCCGGTCCAGTAGTAATGCGGCATCGTCTCGACGCCCGGCAGGATCAGCACGCGCGGACGCGCCGCGCGCGCCTGGGCCACGCGCGCGAAGTAGGCGTCGAGGCGTCCGGCGACGGAGGGCGATTCGTACGTCACGCGCGTCAGCGCGCGAAACGGAGGCAGTCCATACTCGACGCGATTGAGGTAGTTCTCCGCCAGCAGCACGGCGCCGAGCCCCTGGCGCTCGGCCATGTCGGCGAGCTCCTCCAGCGAAAGCTCTCCGGTCGAGAGATCGGAGTGCGCGTGCACGATCGCGGCGAGCCGCTCATAGGGCTCGCCCGCGCACGCCGGGCCCACCGCCGCGAGCAATACGCCGAGCAGCACGACGCCGCCCGCGGCGCGTCCGCGCGTCACGACAGTCCCTTCTCGCGCGCCACCTCGTCGTAGACGGCGCGCATCGCCTCGTGCGCGACGCGGGTCGAGAACGCCTCGGAGCGCGCGGCGGCGGCGGCGCCGAGCTTGGCGCGCAGCGCCGCATCGCGGCCGAGCCTCACGAGCGCGGCGGCGAGCGCGGCGGCATCGCCCGGCGGCACGAGGCAGCCGGTCTCGCCGTCGACGATCACGGCCGGAATGCCACCGACCTCAGCGCCGATCACGGGCAGGCCGAGGGCCATCGCCTCCACGAGCGCGCGGCCCATCCCTTCGTTTCGCGACGGCGCGGCGAGCACGTCGGTGGCCGCCAGGCACGCGGCGATGTCAGACGTGGGGCCGGTGAAGAGGACTCGCTGTTTCACGCCGAGCGCCGTCGCCTGGGCCTCGAGCGCGGCGCGCTCGGGTCCGTCACCGACGATGACGAGCCGGGTTGATGGGACTGCCGCGCTCAGCGCGGGCAGTGCCTCGACGAGCAGGTCGAACCCCTTGACGGCGACGAGCCGTCCCACCCCCGCCACGACGAACGCGTCGGCCGGCAGCCCCAGCCGCGAGCGCGCCACACGCCGCGGCGGCGCGGCCTCGCGCAGCTCGGCCGTTGGCACGCCGCTCGGGACCGTGCGGTACTGCGCGGGCCTGCCGATTCCGCGCGCGAGATGCTCCGCGGTGCCACGATCGGTCAGCGTGACGATGCGATCGGTCCAGCGGGCTGCCAGGCGCTCGAGCGCGACGTACAGCGCCGTGCGCCGGGTGCGGTAGTAACCGTAGAAGATGTGGCCGTGCGGCTGATGGACGATCGCGGGCACGCCGGCCAGCCGCGCCGCCAGTCGTCCGACGAAGCCCGCCTTGGACGTGTGCGTGTGGACGATCGACGGGCGGCGCTGACGCATCAGCCGCCAGAGCTGGGCCAGTGCGGTGAGATCGCGCGGCCCCACCTCGCGGCCAAGCCCTCGCACGTCGATCAGCGGCACGCCGCGGCGCTTGGCGTCCTGGATGCTCGACGCGTCGGAGGCGGCGACGCCGACCGCAAGCGGTCCGGCATAGCCCGCGGCGGCGAGCGCGACGACGCTGGCGACGGTGTTTTCCCCCGCCCCGCCGAGCGTCAGCCGTGTGATGACGTGCAGCGTCTGCACGCTCACGGGCGCGGCCCCGAGCGCCGCGCATAGATCTCCAGCGAGGGGCCGAGCAGCCAGCGCCCGCGCGAGAGGGTCGCGGCGGCGCCGGCCAGCACGCCGACTGCGGCAGCGAGCACACGGCCCACGCGACCGCCCGGCCGGCCCGCGAGCCCGGAGTTCATCACGCTCAGCACCTCGAACCCCGCGCCCGTCAGGAGCCGCAGGAGCGCGCGGCGGCCGAACGCGAAGACGTGGAGCACGGGAAACGCGTCCAGCCCGGAGAGGCGCGCCAGCGGACCCAGGCGCCCGAGCGCACGCGCCGCCGCCGCGTGCACGGGGCCGTTGGGCACGCGGACGACGAGCAGACCGCCGGGGCGCAGCACGCGCGCGGCCTCCTCGACCGCGCGGCGCGCGCGCGCCGTATGGTCCAGCACGTTCACGAGCGTGACGGCGTCGAGCGCGCGGTCACGGAAAGGCAGCGCGGTGGCCTCGGCCTGCGTCACCGGCGCGACCGCTGCCTCGCGCGCGGCCAGACACGCGGCGTGCGACAGATCGCTGCCGACGCCGCGCCAGCCGTCGTCGCGGGCGGCGCGCAGGAAGTGGCCGCCCCCGCAGCCGACGTCCAGCAGCCGGCCGGGCGTCGTGCGCCGGCGCGCCTCGGCGAGCACGCCGCTCAGCATCTCGCCGCGCGGCGTTCCCAGGCGCGATGGCCGAAACGCGCGCGGATAGCTCGTCTCGTACCGCAGGCGCAGCTCGCCCTCCGTCGGCATCGCGACGCGGGCGCGCGCGCCGCACCTCCGGCACCTTCGGTACGAGAGGCCGCGATACGCCAGACGCGCGCGTCCGAGCGGCGCGGCGCACGCCTCGCACGCCGCCTCGGGCAGCGGCGTCGGCGCGCCCTCCGCGAGCCGGGCCACCTCCGCCTCGAGCGCGTCGAGCACGCGCGGCCAGCCGTAGTGCCACTCGACGCGCTCGCGCGCGGCGTGCCGCAGCCGCGCGATCGCGCCGCGGTCGTCGGCCAGCCTTTTCAGAAATGCGTCGAGGCCGGCGGCGATCGCGTCCGTCGTCGCCGCGTCGAAGACGAGCGCGGGATCGATGGGATCGAGGAGCTCGGGTGTGGCACCGACGGGAGTGCCCAGCACCGGCGTGCCACAGGCCAGCGCCTCGATCGTGACGAGGCCGAAGCCCTCGAGGTCGCGCGTCGGCAGCACGAAGGCGTCCGCGGCCTGGTAGTAGAGCGGCAGCGCCGTCTCGGGCACGAAGCCCAGAAAGCGGACGTGCGCGGCCAGACCGAGCGAGAGCGCCTGCGCCTCCAGCTCCGCGCGCCGCGAGCCGGCGCCCGCGACGAGGAGCAGCGCGTCGGGATGGTCGCGAACGACGCGCGGCATGGCGGAGAGCAGCGTGTCGAGCCCCATGCGGGGCTCGAGATTCCGCACGCTCAGCAGCAGTGGTGCCTCCTTCGGCAGCCCAAGCCGAGCGCGCGGGATGCCGCGGTCGTCGATCGGACAAAACCGTCGCAGGTCCACGCCACCGGGAATCTTCACGAGCCGCTCGCCAGCGATGCGATAGAGCTGCCACAACTGCTCCGCCGAGTAGTCGCTGAGGACCTGAATGTGCCGGGCGCGGCGCACGCACGCACGTTCGAGCGCCCACAACGCAGCAGCGCCGAGACGGCCCGCAAGGCCCCCGACGTGGTGCCGCGTCATCCGCTCGCGCGAGCGATACTCGAGCGGCGCCGGCGAGAGAAATGTGTAGAGCGCGGGCAGCCGCCGCGCGGCCGGCAGGCCGAGCACGCCGTAGCCGGCGAGCGGCTGGTAGACGTTGACCACGTCGAAGCTCGAGCCGGCCAGCAGCGGACGCGCCGCGCGGCGCGCGGCAAACACCGCTTCGCGCAAGAACCCGGCGCGCGTGCGGCGCGCGACGGCGAACAGCACGACCCGCACCCCGTCGCGCACGAAGCTCGTCGCCGGCCCGCCGTCGCTCGCCCGGCCGAGCACGGTGACGGCGTGACCGCGCTGGGCCAGGCCGCGCGCGTGCTCCCACAGCACGCGCTCGCCGCCGCCGGCACCGCTGAGCGGCGAGACGTCGGAGACCATGAGCACCCCGAGCCCCCTCACGTCAGTCGCCACGTCCCGCGCGCGTCGAGGTACTCGCGCATCCACAGCTCCAGCATGACGAGCGTCCAGATCCGATCGGCGTGCGTGCGCGCGCCGGAGCCGTGCTCGCTCACCAGCCGCGCCACGACCTCCGGCCGCCAGAGTCCGCGCGTTCGCACGCGGTCGGGCGCCAGCGCGTCGTCGACGAGGTCGCGCAGGTCGGTACGCAGCCAGCGGCTCAGCGGGACCATGAATCCCTGCTTGCGCCGTCGCACGACCTCCGCGGGCAGTACGTCGGCGAACGCGGCCTTGAGCAGCGCCTTCAGCCTGAACCCGGCGAGCTTGCTCGACGGCGCGATGCCGAGGCTCCACTCGATGAGCCGGTGGTCGCAGAACGGCGCGCGCACCTCGAGCGAGCGCGCCATGGCCGCGCGGTCCGCCATCGTGAGCAGGTCGTCCGGCAGGTACGTCGCGAGGTCGATCCGCCAGGCGCCGTCGACGGCATCGCCGCCGTGGCCGCGCGCGGCCCAGGCGGCACGATGCGCGGCCTCGACGTCGTCGCCGCCGAACGCATGGGCGAGCGCCGGCGTCGCGAGCGCCGTCAGCGCCGGCGCGTCGAAGAATCGCGTCCAGCCGACGTAGCGCTCCGGCATCGGGCGCGCCGCACCATCGGCGAAGCGCCGCGCCCAGTCGGCCAGGTTGCGGCTCGCGAGCGAATCGGGCATGACGCGCGCCAGCGCCTCGGGCCCCGCGCGCAGCAGGCGCGGCAGGCGCGTCCACGCCTCGGACACACGCACGCCGAGATAGCGCGGATAGCCGCCGAAGGTCTCGTCGCCGCCGATCCCCGACAGCGCGACCTTGACGTAGCGCGCGGTGGCCTCGGCGACGAGGAGCGTCGGGATCGCGGACGAGTCGGCGAACGGCTCGTCGAAGGCGCGCACGACGCCCGCCGCGACGTCAGCGGCCTTCGGCTCGAGCGTCTCTTCGTGGTGCTGGGTCTCGAAGCGGCTGGCGACCGCGCGCGCGTAGCGCCGCTCGTCGTGCGAGGCGTCGTCGGCGAAGCCGATGGAAAACGTCTTGAGCCGCCCGACGTTGAGATCCCGCATGCAGGCGACAATCACGCTCGAATCGACGCCGCCGCTGAGGAACACGCCGACCGGCACGTCGGCCTCCAGACGCGCGCGGACGGCGTCGCGCACCTGCGCCCGCACACGTTCCGGCAGATCGTCGCCCGCAGGCGCGGCGTCGCCGCCGGCGGGGAGGCTCCAGTAGCGGGAGAGCGTCAGCGTGCCATCGGCGAGCGTCGCGACGTGCGCGGGGGGCAGCTTGGCGATGCCGTCGAAGATGGAGCGCGCTGCCGGCGTGTAACCGAACGCGGCGTAGTGCTCGAGGGCCCGCAGATCCAGCGTGCGCGCGACGGCCGGGTGGCGCAGCAGCGCCCTGGGCTCCGAGGCGAACAGCAACAGGCCGTCGCGATGCCAGTAATAGAGCGGCTTCTTACCGAGGCGATCGCGCGCGAGCAAGAGCCGACGGTGGCGAGCGTCCCAGATGGCGAACGCGAACATGCCGCGCAGCCGCTCCACGCACGCCTCGCCCCATTCCTCCCACGCGCGCAGCAGCACCTCGCTGTCGCTGCGCGTGGCACACCGTCGGCCGCGCGTCGCGAGCTCGGCGCGGAGCTCACGGAAATTGTAGATCTCGCCGTTGAAGACCAGCGCCGCGCCGTCGTCCGCGGTCGTCATCGGTTGACGTCCGCCCGCCGCATCGATGATCGACAGCCGCGTCATACCCAGTGCCGCCTCGTCGTCCACGCGGCGGCCCGTGTCGTCGGGACCGCGATGCTCGAGCACGCGTAGCATGGCATCGAGAACCTCGCGGGTGCCGCCGGCGCCGACCCACCCTGCGATGCCGCACATCAGGGCGTCACCGCGACGGGCACGCCGGCCACGCTCTCGAGCAGATCGAGCACGCGCGCCGCCGTGCGCGCCGGGGCGAAGTCCGCCGCACGCGCACGACCGCGGCGCCCGAGCGCCTCCCGGCGCTCGCGGTCGAGCAGGACGCGCGCGATCGCCGCCGCAAGCGCGCCCTCGGCGTGCGTGTCGACGACGTCCGCCCCCGGCCCGGCGACTTCGGGCAAGGCACCCCGATCGGAGACGATGACCGGCGCGCCGCACGCCATCGCCTCGACCGCCGGCAGACCGAAGCCCTCGTCATGCGAGGGCAGCACGAACGCCGTGCACGCGCTGTACACGCCGGGCAGATCCGCATCGTCGATGCGGCCCGGAAACACGACGCTCGAGGCCACGCCGAGCGCGCCGGCGAGCGCCTCCAGCGGCGGGCGGCGCGCGGCGTCGACGCCCGCGAGCACCAGCCGATGCGCGGCGCGCAGCGCGGCGGGCAGCGACGCCCACGCGCGCAGCAGCCCGTCGACGTTCTTGTGCGGCATGAAGTTGCCGACGTAGAGGACATAGCGGGGGCCCAGGTCGTAGCGCGCGCGGGCGGCGCTCGAGAGCGGTGTGGGCGCGAACTCGGCGCCCACGGCGACGCCGATCACCGCGACCTTGGCCGGATCGACGCCGAGCCGCGCGACGACCGCGCGCCGCGTGTGCTCGGAGTCAGCCACGATGGCTCGTGCGCGCCGCGCGTAGAGCCGCGCGGCAGCGGTGAGCGCGGCATCGCGCAGCGGCCGGCGCGCCTCGTAGCCGATGAAATAGAGATCGTGGATCGTGAGCACGACCGGGCACGGCGCGGCGAGCGGCGCCTTGTAGTACGGCGACAGGAAGACGTCGGCGTGGTCGCGCGCCAGCGCGCGCGGCAAGGCGAGCTGGTCCCACCAGCGCCGGCCCGGCGTCGTCAGCCGCGTCAGCGGCACGCCCGCCGGGATCTCGCGGGATGCGGTGCGCGTGTCGCCGTAGACGATGCAGCGCCAGCCGCGCGCGGCGGCCGCGCGCACGACCTCGCGCACGTAGCGGCCGATCCCGGTTCGCGCGCCGGCCACGAGCTCGCGGCCGTCGATGGCCAGCCGCGTCACGGCCGCCGCCGCGCGCGGAAGATCATCTCGCAGCCGCCGACGTAGCGGACGTCCAGCACGTCGAACCCGTGCTGCGCCAGGCTCGCCGCCAGCGTCGCGCGCGTGTAATGCGTGATGTGCTCGTGCGCGTACGCGCCGGGCAGGATCTTGCCGTAGAGCCACTCGATCACCCACCAGAGCCACCGCCCGTAGTCCGGCGTGCCGGCGATCAGCGTGCCGCCCGGCCGGAGCACGCGCGCGGCCTCCGCGAGATGGTCCTCGGCGTTGACCACGTGCTCGATCACCTCGGAGGTGATCAGCGTCCCGACGCTCGCGTCGCGCAGCGGCAGCCGATCGCCGCTGGCCTGCGTGAGACGCCGGTGGCGCGGACGCAGCCAGCGCAGCTTGTTGAGCCGGATGTCGATCCCGAGTGCTGCCGGCAGGTCGCCGATGATGCGGCTCGAGCCGCAGCCGACGTCCACCACCGGGCCCGCGCCGACCCAGCCGCGGACGATTCCGTGGCGCGCGCGCTGCCAGTAGCGCTGCAACCACACGCGGCTGTCGAAGGCGCGCCAGTCGTAGTCCGCCGCGTCCACCGAGTTGCGCAGCTGCCACATGCGTATGAGCGTCCGCGCCAGCGCCCAGCCGAATTTCACCAGCCGCGCGTGCGAGCGGCCCGAGCCTCGCGCCATGTAGTGGAACGGCACCTCGGTCACGCGCCAGCCCTCGGCGTGCGCGCGGATCAAGAGCTCCTGCAGCACGTCGAAGTCGCGCGCGCGGGGCCGCCGCTCGCCGAGCGCCTCGCGCCGATACATGCGGAAGCCGCTCGACAGATCGCACAGTGGCAGGGATAGCGCGCGCGCGTAGGTACGATTGAGCACGTGGCTCAGCACGCGACGCAGCGGCTCCATGTCCGCGCGGCCCCCGGCGACGTAGCGTGACGCGATGAGGATCTCCGCCTCCTCCCGCCGCTTCCACAGCTCTTTCACGAAGACGGGGCGGTGCGAGAGATCGGCGTCCATCGTCAGGATCCACGGCGCTCTCGTCGCGGCGAAGCCGGCCAGCAGCGCCCCGCCGTAGCCGCGCTCGGTCTGCACGACCACGCGCGCCCCGCGGCGCTCGGCCGCCTCGTGCGTGCCGTCGGCGGAGCCGGCGTCGGCGACGATGATCTCGGAGGTCACGTCGAGATCGTCCAGCACCTCCCTCAGCGCGGGCAGCAGCAGCTCGAGGTTGTCGCGCTCGTTCCAGGCGGGGATGACGACGGCGAGCTCCGGCGCGCTCACCGCGGCCCACTCCCGGCCCCCGCGCGCGCGGCGGCGAACTCGGCGCGACAGGCGGCAGTGGCCCGCGCGCGCACGTCCAGGGTCCGAGAGCGCGTGAGCCCGGCCGCGAGGCCGAGCACCGCGGTGCGCACCGCCAGCTCGAGCCTCGTCAGCGCGCGGCTTACCGCGCCGCCCCAGCGCGGGAAGTGCTTGTCGAAATACGCGATGCGGCTGGCGTACGCGTGGCGCAGCATCTGCGGATTCTTCGCCGCCGCAGCCCCCCAGTGGTGGACCGCGACGGCCTCGGGGATGTAACAGAGGCGGAAGCCGGCGTCGGCGACACGCAGGCACAGATCGACGTCCTCCATGTACATGAAGAAGCGCGCGTCGAAGCCGCCGACCATCTCGAACGCGGTGCGCCGCACGAGCACGCACGCCGCGCCAGCCCACGCGACCTCGTGGGCGCGTGCGTGTCGGCGCAGGGTCCGCCGCAGGAGCACGCGCTTGAGGGCCGGCATCCGGTAGAGCGCGTACTGGAGCGACGATGCGAAGACGATGTCGCCCGCGTAGCTCCACGGAGTCGGCAGCGCGCGGTGCACCGACGGCTGCAGCGTGCCGTCAGGGTTGACGAGCCGCGGGAACACCGCGCCGAGCGTGACGTCGGCGTCGAGCGTGGCGAGCAGCGTCGTTACGGCGCCCGGCGTGAGCTCGCAGTCGCTGTTCGCGATCAGCATCGCGCGGCCGCTGCCCGCGGCGGCGCCGGCGTTGACCGCTCGACCGAAGCCGACGTTGTCGGCACTCTGGATGACGCGCACGTGCGGGAACTTCGCCGCCACCATCGCCTGGGAGCCGTCGGTCGATCCGTTGTCGACGACGATGGTCTCGACCGCGACGCCGGTGGCCGCCGTCTCGAGGGCGTCGAGACAGCGCACGAGATGCTCACGCGTGTTCCACGACACGACGACGGCGGTGACAGCGGGCGTCACGGTCGGCTCCCCGACAGGACATCGTCGTAGACGGCGTGCATCCGCGCGACATGGCGCTCGATCGTGAACTCGGCGGCCACGCGCCCGACGCCGGCGGCGCCGAGCCGCGCGCGCAGCGCCGCATCTCGCGCGAGCGTGCCGACGGCGTGCGCGAGGGCGGCCGGGTCACGTGGCGGCACGAGCAGCCCTTCGATCCCGTCGCGCACGATTTCCGGCGTGCCGCCGGTGTTGGTGGCGACGATCGAGGTGCCGCAGGCCATCGCCTCGAATAGCACGCGCCCGCAGGGCTCGGCGTCGGAGGCCAGGACGAGCGTGTCGAGCGCACGCATGACGCTCGGAACGTCGCGGCGATACCCGGCGAAGTGGATGCGATCCTCGCGGCCGGCGTCCTTGACCGCGCGCCGCAGCCCATCGGCGCGCCAGGCGTCGGCGTCGAAGAGCGCGTCGCCGACGATCGCGAAGTGGGCGTCAAGACCGCCGGCGAGGAGCCGCACCGCCGCCTCGGTGAAGTGCTCGTGACCTTTGCCGAGACCGATGCGTCCGACGATGCCGATCAGCGGCACCGTGTCCGGTACGCCGAGCTCGCGGCGAAACGGCGCGCGCATCACGCCCGGATGAAACTCACGTGTGTCGACGCCGTTGATGATCGTCAGCGAGCGCGCCCACCCGCGGCTGCCGGCGAAGCGGCGGCGAATCGCGTCCGCGTTGCAGACGATGCGCGTGGCCAGCGGCGCCAGCGCGCGGTCGACATCCCACATGTCGCCCGCGATCAGGTTGCGCGCGTGCCAGACCACCGGCACGCCGGTCAGCCGCCCGGCGAGCCCCGCCGGCACGTTGGTCTGCGGGCCATTGGCGTGCAGCAGCTCGATCCGGTGCTCGCGCACGAGCCGTACCAGGCGACGCACCGCGGCGAGTACCCCGCCGACGCGCCGCAGCGGCCCGAAGTCGGCCGGCAGTGTCGGCACACCGTCGGCGGCGAGCGCGGCGACGAACGCGCCGCGCGCGGGGCCGGCGAAATGCGGCTCGACGCAGGCGCGATCGAGATGACGCAACAGCAGCTGCAGGCTGCGCTCCGCGCCGCTCAGCTCGGCCACGTGGTGGACGTAGAGAACCCTAGCGGCCACGACGTCGCTCCGTCGCGCGCGCGAGCACGCGCTCGTAGCCCTCGGCCACGCGGTCCCAGGCGAAGTGCGCGGCGGCGCGGCGGCGGCCGAGCTCGCCGAGCGTCCGCCGGCGCATCGGATCCTGCGCCAGCGCGGCGATCGCGTCGCCGAGCGCGACCGGATCGCCGGGCGGCACCAGCACGCCGGCGTCGCCCACGACTTCCGGCAACGCCGTCGAGCGCACCGTGACGACGGCACGCCCGTAGCTCATCGCCTGCGCCACCACCAGCCCGAACGTCTCGTACGTCGAGTGGAACGCGAAGACGTCGCACGCGTCGAAGTAGCCGCCGAGCGTCGCGCGCGGGATGTAGCCCGCGAAGCGCACGTGCTTGTCGATGCCGAGCTCGGCCGCGAGCGCGCGCAGCGCGGGCGCCTCGGGACCCGTGCCACCGACCACCAGCGTTGCCGCGGTGCCGTGGTCGAGGCAGCGGCGCAGCGCGTGCAGCAGCACGTCCACGCGCTTTTCCGCTCCCAGGCGTTGCAGCGCGAAAACGAGGCAGTCACCGTCCGGGACGTCCAGCGCGGCTCGGACGGCCGCGCCGTCGCCGGGCGGCGGCGGGATCTCGACGCCGTTGGCGATCACCTCGCCGCGCGCGCGGCCGGTGCCGTAGATCGCGTCGCGGCAGTACTCGGAGACGTACGTGGCGTCGCTCACCAGCGCGAGCAACGCGCGCTGCCACCAGCGCCATAGCGCGGGCACGCCTGGTCCCGGCACGTCGCGGCCGTTCAGCGTGAGCACGGTCGGCACGCCGAGCGCCCGCTCGGCGACGACGCCGGCGAGCCCGGTCGGCATCGCGTAGTGCACGTTCAGGACGTCGGGGCGCGCGGCGGCGACCGCCCGGCGCACCGCCGCCACCGCCGAGAGCGAGAACGGCGGGAGCGCGCCGGCCGTGAAGCGATGGCCGCGCACGCGCATGAGCGTGACGCGGTCGTCGTAGCGCTCGACGGGGAAGTTCACGAGCGCGTCGTAATCCGTCGCGCCCTGTTCCCGCCGCAGCGCCGGCGACAGCACGGGCGTGAGCAGCCGCACCTCATGGCGTCGCGCGAGCCGCCGATAGACTTCCAGCACGACCAGCTCCGCGCCGCCGACGACCGGCAGGAACGTCGGCGTCAGGACGAGAATCCTCACGCGAGCACCCGCCGAAACACCGCGCGTGTCTCCTCGGCGATGGCCGGCCACGCGACGCGCGCGGCGAGCTTGCGTGCGCCGTCGGCCAGACGCCGCCGGTCGTCGGGGGCGTCGAGCAGGGCGACGATGCGGGTCGCGAGCGCCGCGGGATTGCGCGCAGGCACGAGGGCGACGTTCTCGCCGTCACGCAGGTACGCCGACGGCGCCGGGGAGGATGTCGCGACGACCGGGAGGCCGTGCGCGAGGCCGGCGATGAGGCTGCCGCGGCGCAGCGAGGCACCGCCGTCGAATGGGGCCACGAACACGTCGGCAGCGGCGAGCAGGCGCGAGACGTCCTCGTCGTCGCGGCGTCCCGTCCACGTCACCGCGCGCGCGACCCCCAGCTGGACGGCGAGCGCCTCGAGGTCGGAGCGATACGCGCGGTCCGTCTCACGCGTGTCACCGATCACGACGAGGCGCGCCTCCGGATGCATCGCGCGCACGATCGCGAGCGCCTCGAGCAGCGTCTCCAGGCCCTTGCCCGGGTATACGAGGCCGAAGTGCGCCAGCAGCGGCGCCCGAGCCGATGCGCCGACCGACGCCCGCGTCGCCGCGCCATCGCCCGGCGGCGCGACGGCGATGTTCGAGCCGATCGGGATCTCGGTGAGGCGGCGCGCCGCCCACGGCACGCGGCGGCGCACGATGCCGGTCACCTCTTCGTTGGCGGCCACGACGTGGCGCGCGCTCGCGAGCAGGCCGAGCGCCAGCGCGCGCGAGCGCAGCGTGGTGCTGTGCAGCGTGTGGAACGTGACGACGGTCGGGATCGACAGCGTCACGCGCAGCGCGCGGACGCGGTCGCGATAGAGCTCCGGCGTGTACTGGAGGTTCACGACGTCGGCGGCCACGACGCGCCACCACGGCGCTGACCCGTCGAGGATCGGCAGCACGGTCACGATGCCGTGCGCGGGGCCGCGCCACGCCGCTGATGTGACGACGGTGACGTGCTCGCCTCGGCGCGCCAGCTCCTCGGCGAGGCAGCGCGTGTAGTCGCCGACGCCGCAGGTCGCATCTTGTGGGGGATAGGACGGGCAGGCGATCACGATGCGCACGCCGGCACCTCCACCACGCGCGGCCGCCAGAGGCGCGCCACGAGCCGACCGACGCCCGAGAGCGCCAGCGCGTTGAGCAGGAAGAAGAGCGCCTGGTGCAGCGCGAGGGTGAGTCCCTCGGTCGTCGGCAGCCGGGCGAGCAGGGCGCGCGCGTCGACGTCGGCTCGGGCCACCAGCGTGTGCAGCGTCGGCAGACCGGTCCACGCGGGCAGCGCCTCCTTGAACAGCACGCCCATGCCGGTGCCCGACACGAACGTCTTGAGCGCGTACGGCAGCGCGTTCGGCACCGGCGCGAACCCGGCCTGCACGCCGAGATAGCCGCACGCCAGCGACGGCACGGCGAGCAGGAGCAGCGCACGATGAGAGAGCCGCTCGAGCACTGCGCCGGCGAATGCCGCCAGCAGCGGGACGGCCGGGAACAGATGGCGCGGGCCGAGCCCGTGCGACCACGACGCGCGATCCGCGAACTGGGACTGCCACGACACGCAGAGCACGAGGAGCGCGGCGCTGAAAACGACGGTCAGCGCCGCCTCGGCGCGTCGCGCGCCACGCCATGCCCCGGCGAGCGCCGGCATCGCGGCGAGGAGAAACGGCGCGTAGAGGAACAGACCGCCGCGCAGGCCGACGAGCACGTCGGCGAAGATCGCGGGCTTCGGCACGACGAAGCGCGTGTCGAGTCCCGTGATGGCCGCGTAGGACGTGCGCCAGGGCGCGCCGAACAGCCACGTGTCGTAGGCCGCGAGCGCCAGCGCCGCGGGCAGCGCACCCATCGCGACGGCCGTGGCGCTTCGCGCGCCTCCGCGCGCAAGTACCAGAACCGCCAGCAGCAGCGGCAGCAGCACCACCGAGTGCGTGAGCAGGACCGCGGCGCTCGCGAGCGCTCCCGCTGCCACCCGCCGGCGCACGCCGCCTTCGCCGAGCGCCAGCCGGACGGCCCCCATCATCGCGAGCGCGGTGAGGCTTTCCTTCGCGAGCATCGTCCCCAGCTGGAACGCCTGGGTGCCGAAGGCGAACAACAGCGCGGCGAGCAGGCGGCCACGGCGCGTGGCGCCGAGCCAGCCCGCCAGCCACGCTACCTGCACCGCGGTCAACGCCATCGCCGGCGCGCAGAGCAGCAAGATCGCCACCGCGTTGAGCGTCTCGAGGCCCGTCCAACCTTCCGCGGCGGCGCCGCCGGCGAGGCGCCAGGCGCCGTAGAGCGGCGCGATCAGCAGCGCGGTGCCGAACGGCACGCCGGGCACCACGCGGCCGTCGCGCGCGGTCGCGGTGTCCTTGCCGTCATAGAGCCGCCAGTGCGCGAGCTCCCAGCGGCCGGTGTCGACGAGCGAGACCGCCGCGTCCACGAAGTTATCGCTGTTGGAGAACTGCAGCCGCGGGTTCCAGAACACGACGTAGACCAGCAGCGCAGTGGCGAAGATGCGGCCGGCGTCCGAGCGCAGCCAGCCGATCATCGCGTGGCCTCCGCGGCGTGACGCAGCGGGGATTCCGCCGGCGCACGCAGCGCGGCCTCCGCGGGCTGGCGCAGCGTCGTGAGCATGAGCGCGGCGAGAATCGCGAGGCCGTACGTCTTGATTCCCGCCAGGAGCACGGCCGGCCCCGCGGCGAGCCGGGGATGCTGGTAGTAGTCGTCGATGGCGCCGATCAGCACCAGCGCCACCGCCAGCCACGCGGTGCGCCGCAGCACGCCGTCGCGCAGCGTCGCGTCGACGAGAACGGCGAGCGGCAGCAGCGTGAACACGAGGTGGTTGATGGTCGTGTTGGGCGTGATCAGCAGCAGCACAAGCGCCACGAGGCCGAGCTCGGGCACCAGGCGTTCCCGCGCGATCGCTCCCGCGGGGCGCAGCACGACGACCATCGCCGCCAGGACCGCCAGCGCGACGAGGAGGCCGACCACGCGCCACGCGCCGAGCGGCACGGACGGTGCGAGACCGTGACCGGTGGCGACGATCCAGCCCGTCAGCGAGAGGTTTCCGAGCTGTTCCGGCACGGTCGCGAACCCGTAGTGCGGCGCGACCCGTGTGAAGTACTCCACCGTCGCCGCCCAGCCGACGGTCGCGGTGCCGAGCGCGGTGCACCCGAGTGCGACGAGGACCGCGACCGCACACGCCCGCCACTTGCGGCGCCACGCGAGCCAGGCGATGAACAGCGCGGGATGCAGGCGCAGCGCCGTCGCTACGCCGAGCGCGGCGCCGCCGAGCACGGCGCGGCCCGATACCAGCGCCCACACGAAAAGAGCCAGCAGCGCCAGCACGAGCTGGTTGATCTGGCCGAGGGCGATGGAGTTCTCGACGGGCTCCCACGCGAGGAGGATGGCCGCGACCGTGAGCGCGGGCGTCGGCGCGAGCCGCGCGGCGCGCGCGATCCAGGCGAATGCCGCGACGAGCAGCGCGATGCTGAGCGCCATCCACACGGCGACCGCGTGGCGCCAGTCGAGCACGCTGAAGGGTACGAACGGCAGCACCGCGAACGGTGGATACGAAAACGCGTGGATGTGCACGAGCTCGCCGTGGGCGTGCAGCGTGCCGAGGCGACGCGCCTCGGCCACCAGCGCGGGATTGCGGTTCACGCCGTCCTCGCGCCGCATGCCGGGGTCGTAGAACGACGCTCCGGCGCGATAGAGGTGCGCGCCCGTGTAGAGGATCGCGAAGTCGCCGGCGTCGCCGTGGCGGGCCGTCTGCAGCGTGCGCACGGCGAAGCGCCCGCCGAGCAGCGTGACGACCAGGACGAGTCCCAATACCGCAACCGGCACACGCGGCGTCATCGCGCCCACTCCGCCGCGCGGGCGTAGACCTCGGCCGTCCGTCGCGCCGTCACGGCGGCCGCGTGTGAGGCCGCGTAGGCGCGCGCCGCCTCGCTCAGCCGATCGCGCGCGGCCGGATCGTCGAGCAGCGCCGCCAGCGTCTTCGCGAGATCGCGCGCATCGTCGGGCTGCACGAGCGCGAGGCACTGGCCGCGTGCTTCGAGCTCGCGCAGCGGGCCGAGCGCGGTGGCGACGACGGGGCGGCCTTGCGCGAGCGCCACATGCAGCGAGTACGACACGCTGTCCTCGGTGGCGTACGGCACGACGACGACGTCCATCGCCGCAAGCGCCACGGCCACGTCCTCGGCCGGCACATAACCCGTAACGACGAGTCGGTCGCCGAGCCCGGCGCGCGCAGCGTCCGCGCGGAGCTCGGCCAGCACAGCCTCGTGCTCGGGCAGCCGCGGCCCGCCCGCGACGAGCAGCGCCGGTGCGGGGTCGCCGCCGATCTCGGCGAGCGCGTCGAGCACCAGTGCGAAACGCTTGGCGCGCTCGACGAAGCCGAAGACACCGACGACGGGGCGCGCGCCGAGCCCGTGGCGCTCGCGAAACGCCATGACGGCGCGGGCGGCGACGGGCACCCGTGGCGGCATGGGCGGTGGGACCACGACGCAGCGCTCGGGCGCCACGCCGCGGGCGAGCAGCCGATCGCGATGCAGCTCCGCGTGGACGATGACGGCCTCCGCGCGCCGGAAGGTCTCGACGTCGTGCCACGCGGGAGCGCCCACGGCGTTCGCCAGCGCGCTGCCGAGACCGCCGTCGTAGCGCGCGGGACCGGGCAGCCGCACCGTGTGCGCGGTGACGACGAGCGGCGCGCGGATGGCGGCGCGCAGAAGGCGCCACGCCAGCGTGTACGTCAGCTGGTCCACGCCGAAGAACGAGTACGTGTGCTGGACGTGCGCGACGTCGGCGGCGCTCAGGCGGCGCGCGTCCGCGGCCAGGACCAGCGGGTTCAGACGGTTGGGTCGCAGCACCACCGTGTCGAGCGCAACATGGTGGCGCAGCGCCGGGATGAGCGCGGCGCTGTAGTCGGCGATGCCGCAGCGCGGGCCGGTCGTCGTGTACATCGCCACGCGCAGGGCTGCTTCAGTCACCGGATCAGCCCCCGCCGCTCGAGCTCATCGCGCGCCTGCGCGACGCGGTCGTCCGCCCGCTGCTCGCGCGCCCACGCCACGAGATCCTCGACGCCCTTGGCGAGGGCCATGCGCGGGACGAAGCCGAGCCGCCGGCGAATGCGCGAGACGTCCGCGACGCAGTGGCGGATGTCGCCCTCGCGAAAGCGCCCGACGATCTCCGGCGTGAGCGGCACGCGCATGGCCCGCGCGATCGCCTCCGCCAGCGCCGCGACCGACGTGGCGTGCCCGGTGCCCACGTTGAGCGCGACGTCGGCGACGTCGTCGCGCTCGAGCGCCAGGCAGAAGGCCTCGGCGATATCGCTCACGTGGACGAAGTCGCGGCTCTGGCGGCCGTCCTCGAACACGAGCGGACGTTGCCCGTTGAGCAGCCGCGACGCGAAGATCGCCCCCGCGCCCGTGTACGGGTTGGACAGCGCCTGCCGCGGGCCGTAGACGTTGAACAGCCGCAGCGCCACCGTGCCGATGCCGTAGGCGCGGCCGACACAGAGGCACAGCTCCTCCTGATCGCGCTTGGTAACCGCGTAGACGGAGGTGGGGACGAGCGGCTTGTCCTCGTCGCACAGCGCCGGCGTCGTCGTCACCCCGCACGACGGACAGCGCACCTCCCAATCCCTCGCCTGCAGCTGGCTCGCGGGACGCGGCGGCGGCGCCACCGGGCCACAGGCCGGGCAGCGATAGCGGCCCTCGCCGTAGATCGACATCGACGACGCCACCACGAGGCGCCGCACGCGATGGCCGCCGTTGACGAGACGGTCCAGCAGCACCGCCGTGCCGTGGACGTTGCCGTCGACGTACGGCACGATCGCGTACATCGACTGGCCCACCCCGACCTGCGCCGCAAGATGGACGACGGCGGCGACACCGGCGAGGGCGCGATCGACGGCCTCGGCGTCGCACACCGAGGCGTGCACGAGCTCGACCTCGGGCGGCAGGTGACGCGCGCGAATAGCGCCGGCTCCGTGGACCTGCGCGTCGAGGGAATCCAGCACGCGCACGCGCGCGCCGCGCGCGAGGAGCGCCTCCACGAGATGGCTGCCGATGAAGCCGGCGCCACCGGTCACGAGGACAGGCGAGGCGATCATCGCGCCGCGAACCTCCGGACGAGCGTGGCGTGATCGTGGGAGGCCACCACCCGCACGCGCCGCCGCGCGGCGAGCGTGTCGGGCAGTCGCCGCGCGTTGTGCGCAAAGGCGAGCGCGATCGCGAGTGCCTGCTTGAGGTTGCGTCGCGTGACGTGCCACGCCGCGCGGGCGGCCAGCGCGGCCGCGAGCCGGCCAGCGTCCCGTGGCGGCAGCACCTTGAGGCCGAAGCGCAACAGGTTCGTGTGGTACGACACGCGGCGGCGGAACCACGTCCTCGGCACCTGTCCCGGCGTCACGCCGCGGATCAGATGCTGGTACTCGTCGCCCGACATCCCGACGCGGTGATAGAGAACGGCGTCCGGAACATAGATGGTCCGCCAGCCGCAGCGCCAGGCGCGCCAGCAAAGATCCGTGTCCTCGAAGTCGATGAAGAACGTCGGGTCGAAGCCGTCCAGCGCCTCGAAGCGATCGCGGCGCACGAGCAGGCTGCCCGCGCAGCCCCATGGCACCTCGACGGGCGCGGCCGCCGCCGCCGTGTACTCGACCGCCCACGGCGGCACGACGACGTCCTGCGCCGAGCCGGGCACGAAGCGCGTGCGGCCGTGAATCACGCGCGCGCCGTCCCAGGAGCGCTGCGTGGGATCGACGGCGAACAGCGTGTCGTCGGCCGCGAGCACACGCGCGAGCCGGCCGACGCAGTCCGGCTCGAAACGCATGTCGTTGTTCACGAAGAACAGAAACTCGCCCTTGGTCTCGGCCACCGCGCGGTTGTAGGCGCGCGTGAAGCCGAGGTTGTCGCCCATCGGCAGCCAGCGCGCCGGGTAGCGCGCGGCGACGGCGGCGCTGTCGTCGGCGCTGCCGTTGTCGACGATGACGATCTCGTGCGCCGGCCAGTCCTGCGACGCGAGCGTGCCCAGGCAGTCCGGCAGCAGATGCGCGCCGTTCCAGTTGAGCACCAGCGTGGTGACGAGCGGGCGCTCGATCACCGCCGGCCTCCCTCGCGCCGCGCCTTCACGAGGATGCCCATGGCGAGCGACGGCCACCAGTCGCCGGTGACGGCGAGCCACGGCGCGCGCCGGTCGTCGAGCCAGCGCTGCGGGACCAGTGGCACCCAGTTGCCCACGTGACGTTCTACCGTCAGGCCATGCTGCGCAAGCTGGCGGCGCAGCACGCCCGGCGTGTAGTAACGCAGATGTCCGGTGCCCTCGACGCCGACGTCCATCCACATCGGATAGCGGCCGAAGAGCAACCGCAGACGGTTTTCGAGGCTCGCGAGGTTCGGCGTGGTCAGCACGAGCGCGCCGCCGGGCCGCAGCACGCGGGCGATCTCACCGAGGAGGTGGTCCGTGTCCACGACGTGCTCGATGACCTCGGCCGCAACCACCGCGTCGAACGTGCCGTCGGTCCACGGCAGCGGAGCGCGCTCGGCGTCGAGCGCGCGCGCGTCGATACCGCGCGCGCGCGCCGCGTCCACCAGCGTCGGCTCGGCGTCGACGCCCGACACCGCGAATCCCTGCGCCGCGAGCAGCGCCGCCAGCTCGCCACCCGCGCACCCGACGTCGAGCAGCCGCCGACGCGGCTCGGCCGCGAGCAAGGCGAGCAGCTTGCGGATGCGCGATTCACGCAGGTCGATCCGGTGCGCGGTGTAGTCGGTGCGTGCGAGCGTCACCGCTCGCCCCGTGCGGGCTTCGCCGCCAGCAGCGCCCAGCCCTTGGCGTCCGTCGCCCCGCGACGGTTGCCGTGTCCGGTCAGCCGCGCGTCCAGCCAGTCGAACAGCGCGTACGTCAGCGCCACGAAGCCGATGCGCGGCGTCGGCGGGAGATTCAGCTCGATCGCGTGGAAGACGACGAGCAGCGGACCGCCGGTGGCCCAGGCGGACACGACCCGCAGCCCGGCCGCCGCGCACAGCGTCTCGAGCCCCTGGCGCGTGTAGCGGAAGTAATCGCCGGGATGATCGTGGGTGATGTGGTACTGCGGCGCGGTGACGCAGAGATGGCCGCCCGGCGCCAACACCCGCGCGCACTCGCGCACCACCCGCGGCGGGTCGGGCACGTGCTCGAGCACCTCCATCATCAGCACCGCCGCGACGCTGGCATCCGCGAGGGGCAGCGCGTGGCCGTCAGCGAGCAAATCGAGTCCCGGCGCGGCCACGACGTCGAGCGCCAGCCGACGCCCCGGCCACGCGGCGGCGACGGAGGTCTCAGCGCCGGCGCCCACGTCGCAGAGCAGTCCCCCGCCCGGACGCCGCCGCGCGGCCTCCTCGAGCATCAGCCGTGCGTGACGCGTGGGGTGGTCGAAGCGGCGCCGAACGCGGCGGTGATGGCCCGTGAGATAGAGATTCTTGAGGCGGCGCGTGAGCGTCACCGGCGGCCCTCGGAGTAGTCGGGCGCGGGCTGCGCGAGCAGCCGCGTGATGGCGACGTGGTCGTCACTGCGGGTGTAGCCGAGCGCCCACAGCGCGGCGGCATACGTCCCCGTCGCCAGCGCCACGTCGGCGATCACGCCGAGCGGACGCGCAAGCCACGCCACGACGAGCATCACCGCCGTGGCCGCGCAGTAGCGCCAGATGCCGGCGGCCGATGCGCGCACGCCGAAGCCGCGGCGCAGCAGGCGCGCGAGCAGTACCAGGTTCAGCCACTCGCACGCGGCCGTCGCGACCGCGGCGCCCGCCGCGCCCCAGCCGGGGATGAGCAGCAGGTTGGCGACGACGTTGACGAGCGCGCTGAGCGCGTACACGCCGACGAGCGGCCAGACGCGGTCGGCGGCGATCAGCGCGTGATTCGCGACGCTGACCCAGAAGAGCGGCAGCGTCCCCAGAATCAGGAGCCGCAGGAGCGGCGCCGCGCCGGCGAAGTCGGCGCCGAACAACAGCGCGACGAGATCGTCCGCGAGGACGACGGTGCCGGCGGTGAGCGGCAGGCCGAGCGCGAGCAACGGTCGCCAGCCGACTTCGAGCAGCCGCCGCGCCTCCCCCGGCGCGGCGATGGCCAGGCTCGACAGCCGCGGGAACAGCGGCCCGCCCAGCGCCGCGGCCAGCGCGATCACGGCGTCGATGAAGCGATAGGCGGCGGCATACTGCCCGAGTTCGCCCGGCGCGGCGAGCCACTCGAGCATCACCATGTCGATGCGGTAGTAGAGCGCGAAGCCGAGCGTGAGCAGACCGAACGGCAGTGCGCGGCGCAACAGCACGCGCATCGCGCCAGGCGCCATCGCGGACGCGGCCCCGGGGTCGCCCGCGAGCACGCGCGCGAGCAGCCACATGACGACGCTGGCAGCCAGCGCGCCGGCGAGCAGGGCAACGACGCCGCCCCTCACCATGAGCACGGCGACCGTGACGGCCGAGGACAGTGCGGCTGCCGCGACACGGTGCAGCGAGAGGCGATCCATGTGCTCGCGCGCCGTGAGCAGCACCAGCGACGGCATCGTGAGCGCGGAGACGATCGACGCCAGGCCGCCGAGACCGATGGCGGCCACGAGTGCGGTGTCGTGTCCGACGAGCAGCGCGAGGCCGACCATCGCCGCCGCCGACGCGGTGGCCAGCGTGAGCCCGGCACGGCGCGCGGCCGCGATGACGCCGGGCGCCTGGTCCGGGGCGCGGCTGGCGTCGCGGATGGCCAGCGTGGCGAGTCCGAAGTCGGCCAGCGCGCCGAACGGGAAGCAGAACGCGAGCACGTAGGCATACCGGCCGAGCTCGTCGACGCCGAGCCAGCGCACGAGCGCGACCGACACGAGCAGATTGATCGCCTTGGTCGCGATCTGAGCGCCGACGAGCGCCGAGACGTTACGTCCGATCACGGACGCGCTCGCTCCCTGGACTCGAGCACCGGGATCATCATGACGATCCCGGTGATGAGCCAGAACGGCTCCATGATCCGCACGATGATGAACGTGTTGGAGCCGAACGCGTGGGCGAGCAGGCCCGCGAACCCCGCGAGGAAGCCGAGCACGAGGCCGCGCTCGTCCGGATCGCGGCGCGTCGCGTGGATGCGGCGGGCGTGGCGCCACACCGTCCACACGAGCCAGCCGAAGGCCGCGAGGCCGACGACGCCCGTCTCGGCCAGCACGCGCGCGTACTGCGCGTCCATGAAGCCGAACCCGGTGACGCCCCAGCCGAAGATGGGTCGCTGCGCGAAGCCGTCGATGGCGGTCCGGAATGAGATCAGGCGCGCAGACGTGGACGGGTCGAGGGCGAGTTTGCCGATGCGCACGCTCTCCGCGCCCTTTTCTTCCTTGAAGGTGTAGACGACGCGGTCCTTCACCGACTGCGGGGCGACGAAGACCAGCGCGGGCGACGTCACCAGCCCGAGCAGCACGAGGCCGATCACGAATCGACGCCGGGTGGTGAGCCACGCCATCACCAGGAAGGCGGGAATGAGGCCGAGATAGGAGGCGCGCGAGAGCGTGAAGAAGAACGGCACGGCCATCAGCCCGAGCAGTGCCAGGCACTGCGCGCGCCGGGAGAGCGTCTGGCTCTCGAAGGCGAGCCCCGCGGCGAGCGCCATCATGAAGAGCAGGTAACCGCCGAAGGTGTTGGGCTCGCCGATCTCGCCCTCGAACGGCGCGGACACGCGCTCGCCCGACGGCACCTGGGCCAGGCCGATGACGCTGACGATCGCCGCGGTGATGAACGCGGCCGTGATCAACCGCCACGCGTGCTCGCGATCGCGGAGGTTGTTGACCACCATGTAGTAGATGACGAAGTACTCGACGTACTTGAGGACGTAGAAGTAGCCGGCCCAGGACGTGATCGTGCCCGTCAGGTAACCGAGCATCGTGGCCACGAGATTGGCCGCGATGTAGCCGAGAATCGGCCAGTTCAGCGGCGTGCGGGCGACGAGGTTGAGCTCCTTGTTGACGGCCGTCTTGGCGAGCCACGACATGCCGATCACGAGCAGCACGAAGTCTTCCGTGCGCAGCGTCACGCCGCGGCCCGCGCCGACGCCGCTGCCCTTGCTGCCGAACTGCGGCGACAGCAGCATCGAGAAGACGACGATGTAGATGCCCCAGTCGGTGCGGACGAACGCCAGCGCGAACAGGACGAGCGCCGCCACCGCGCCCATCGTGTAGGTGTAGGAGACGTTCGTCAGGCCTTGCGCGACGAGGAAGGCGCCGATCACCGCGACGGCGCCGAGAATGAAGATGCTGCCGGCGGCCGGTGGGGCGGCGGCCCGGCCGTACTGTGGCATCGGCTAGCGGACCTGGACGATCTGATGCGCCGGCAGGTCGAGCTGCCCGATCTCCCTCCGCCGCGCTTCCGCGGCCGCGCGCGACGCGAAGGCGCCGTGGCGTACGATCAGCGCCGACGCCTCACCGGCCTGCGCCGCCACGCGCACCTGGTGCCCGGCGCCGCGCACGCGCTCGGCGAGCTCGACGGCGCCGCGCAGCGGCAGCAGCGCGCCCACGCGCAGGACCACCGGATCCGTGCTCACGATCGCCGCCTCGTGCACACCGTGCTCGCGCAGCGCCGCGGCGATGATCTTCGCCTCCTGGGCCGTCGCGATGCGCTCGATGAGGACCGCGTAGACGGCGGCGCCGGACGGCTGGCGGGTGCGGACGGTCGCGTAGCCGGCCTCGGTCAGACGGCGCTCGACGCGCTCGGCGTCCGACGCAGAGACGAAGGGCCCGAACTCGAGCGCGAAACGCGGCGCGGCGGTTGTCGCGCGCGACGCCGTGGCTCGCGCGGACGGCGTCGGGACCGGCGGCGTGACACGCGCAGGCGTCGCGAGCAACGGCGCCGAGACGCCGGGCGCATCGACCGCGGGTGCGGTGCGCGGAGCCGGGACTTTTGCCGGCGTCGCTCGCGTGGGGGGCGCGGGTTCGGGCGAGACGATCATCGGCGGGCTCACGACCGTCGCCGGAGGAACGGCGAGCGTCGTCGCCGGCGAGGGGCCGGCGTCCAGAGGCATCACGGGCGCAAGCGGTTTCGTCTCCCCCGGCGCGAGGGACGGCGGCACGGTCACCGACGACGGCGGCGGCGTCAGGGGCGCCGGCGCAATGGGCGGCGTCATCAGCGGCGCCGGCACGGTCGTCGTCGATCCCACGGGCCGCGAGGCCGGCGCCGCGGGCGTCGCCGGACGCGTCGGAGCCGAGGGCGGCGCGGTGGGGCTGAGCCGCTGGCGCACCACATCGCGGGGGGTCATCGTGCCGAGCGCGCCGGTGAGCCACACGACGACGGCGGCAAGCGCGCCGAGCGCGCCCAGGACACCGGCGACCGTGAGCAGCATGCCGCCCGAGCGTCCTGCCGTGGTCGTCTCGGCCTTGCCGCGCGCGGGATTGTCGACGGACACGGGAGTGCGGCCGACGTCGCTGGTTCCGCGGGCCCTGGCGCGGCCGAACCACCCGCGCGCGCGGTCGAGCGCGCGCTGCACGGGTCCGCCGCCGCGCGGCGATTCGCCGGGCGTCTCCTCGCCGTAATAGTGCGTGTAGTAGTGCGTGTACGTGTAGCCGGAGACCTCGGTCTGCAGATCGTTGAGCACGACGCCCCAGACGTGAGCGCGCGCGCTCTCGAGGTGCGTCTTGGCGCGCTTGAGCACCAGCCGCCCGACCTTGCCCGCCTGGTACACGAGCAGCACGCCGTCGGCCTTCCCGGCCACGATCGCCGAGTCCGTCACCGGCAGAATCGGCGGCGTGTCGATCAGCACGACGTCGTATTCGGCGGCCACGGCGCGCAGGAACTCGGTCATCGCGGGCGTCGACAAGAGCTCGGAAGGGTTGGGCGGGATCGGTCCGGCCTCGATGATGTGCAGATTGTCGAGGCCGGGCGCGGCCATGACGTCTTCCATCTCGAAGCGACCCATCAGGATGTCGGCGACGCCGCGCACGCAGTCGCGCCACTGCGCGTTGCCGACCAGAATGTCGGACAGACCCGGCTCGCGCTCGATGCCGAAGAAGCGGTAGATCGAGGGCCGCCGCATGTTCGCGCCGACGAGGAGCGTCTTCTGGCCGTTCTGCGCCATCGTCAGCGCGAGGTTGACGATGGTCGTCGTCTTGCCTTCCTGCAGCGTCGGGCTCGTGACCACCAGCACCTTGCCGCCACGCTCCATGCGCTCGAACTGGATGTTCGTGCGCAGCGTGCGATACGCCTCGGCCACCGGCGACTTCGGGTCGAAGTGCGTGATGAGCAGCGCGTGGCTCTGCAGCGCGTCCGGATCCATGTCCGCGAGGGCCGGACGCCGCTGGATGAGGCGCTCCATCGTCTCGCGTGGGTCGATGTGCGGGACGATGCCGAGCACGCGCACGCCCAGGTACGATTCGACGTCCTCGATGGTGCCGATCGACGTGTCGAGCGTCTCGCGGATGAAGGCGAGCACGACGCCGAGGAATAGGCCGAGCAGCGCGCCGACCAGCACGGTGTTGACCATCTCCGTGCCCGCCGGCGTCGTCGCATCGCTTGCCGGCCGCACGATGGTGACCTCCTCGACGCCCTCGGACTCCTTGATGAGCGCCTCCTGGTGGCGCGTCTTGAGCAGGGTCAGCAGGTCGTCGTTCACCTTGGCGTCGCGCTGCAGCCGCGCGAGCGACAGCTCGGTGGCGGGCACCTCGCGGTTCTTGGCCAGGAGCTCGGCCATCTGCCGATTCAGGATGTCCTCGCGGTTGCGCAGCGCCGCGACCTGGGCGTTGATCTCGCGCCGCATCTCGGTACGCACCTCGCGCAGGCGGTCGTCGATGGCCTGCAGTCGCGGGTGGCGCTCGGTGACCTCGAGGGCGAGGTTCGTGCGCTCGAGCATCAGCTCGCTCTGGGTCGCGGCGAGCCGCGCGAGGTTGGGATTGCTGGCGTCGACGTAGATCCGATCCTCGAGCGTGGCCGAGCCCGTGCGGGCCAGGCGCGCCTGCATGCTCTCGAGCTCGATCCGCTGCTGCCGCGCTCGCTCGATGTCGCCTCGGACCTGCGTGAAGAGCGAGAGCAGCACGGTGGACTCGGCGCCGGGCGCGATGATGCGATTGGCGTCGCGGAAGGCCCACACCTGCTCTTCCGCGCGCTTCACACGCGCCTCGACCTCGCGCAGCTGGGCCTCGATGAACTTGCGCGCCTCCGTCACGCGCGCGTTCCGGTTGGCCTTGTTGTAGTCGCGATAGACCTCGGCGACGGTGTTCGCGAGCTCCTTGGCCTCGCGGGCATTGGTCGAGGTGACGGTCAGCTCGATGATGCTGGTGCTCGGCACGCGCGAGGCGCGGACCTTGCCGGCGAGGCTGTCGAGCGTCGCCTGATACGCGCGCGACTCGCGCACGGCACCATCGCCACCGGTCGTCTGCGGCAGCTTGCCGAGCCGGCGCGCCACCTCCTCCAGCACCGGATAGCTCTTGATGAGCGAGACTTGCGTCTCGATGGTGTCCGCGCTGTTGACGGCGAGGACCTCGACCAGCAGGCCGGACAGCGTGGTCGACTGCTCGAACTTGACCGCCGCCGTCGACGTGTACAGCGGCACCCGCTGCCGCGCGAAGCCGACGCTGAACGCGGCCACGAGCAGCGTGCAGACGATGATGATCGTCCGGCGGCGCCGAACGATCAGCCAGTAATCGCGCAGGTTCATCTCGTACTGCGCCATGCTCAGCCCTTCACCGCCCGCCCTCGCCGACGGGCCCGGTGATGTAGAGGAACGGCGCTTCCGACAGGTCGAGCAGCTTCGGCGCCAGCGGCCGCTGGCCCTTGGCGTCGGTGACGATCTCCACCTTCGGGCGCAGCGGATGGTTGCGGTTGACGGCGATCACGCGTCCGACCTCGTCGGTGTTGAGCCGCACGACGGTCCCGGGCGGGAACACCGAGAGCTCCGACAGGAGCGCCTTGATCAGCGCCGAGGGGAACTGGTCGTTGCGCGTCTTGACGATCTCGCGAATGGCCTCGTGCGGCTTGAGCCGCGGCCGTGACGACGCCGGCAGCGTCAGCCCGCAATACGTGTCGGCGAGCCCCACGATCTTCGCGTCGGGATCGATCGCGGGCCCGTGCAGGCCCTGGGGAAACCCCTGCCCCTGCTCGCGCTCGTGGTGCTCCAGGATCGTCTGCACGATGCGCGCGTCGGACGGGCCCCAGCGTCGCACGATGTCGGCCGACATCATGGAATGCGAGCGCCAGAGCGCCAGCTCGTCGCCCGACAGCGCATCCACCCGTCGCAGCGCCGCCTCGGGCAGCTGCCACAGCCCCACGTCGAAGACCGCGGCACCGAGACCGAGCGAGATCAGCCGCGCGTGATCGTAGCCGACCGCCGCGCCGATGCGGAGCGCCAGCACGCACGCGCGCGCCTGGTGCACGGCGAGCGCGTCGGCGCCGCCGGTCGTGGGCGGGTTGTTCGCCGTCCAGAAGAGATCGGCCGAGCGCCCCAGCGCGGTCACGGCGCGCTCGAGGAGCGCGTGCAGCCGCCCCCACGGAAAGCCGCTGCCGTTCAGAAGCGTCCGCGTCTCCGCGATGAACGCCTGGAGCTCGGCGAAGAGCGGCTCGGCGGCCTCGGCCGGCGGCTCGGCGGCGTGCGGATCAGGCGCGGGGTCCCGCTGCTCGGCGACGGGGTCGCGGCGCTCGGCGGGCGGCTCGCTATGTGGGGCGGGCGGCGTCTCGTGTGCGGCCGGTGGCTTGCCGTTCGCTGTTAGCGGTGGCTCGCCATTCTCGGCGGCCGGCGCCTCGTGGTGCTCTGCGGCTGGCGCCTCGTGGCGCTCGGCTGGCGCGTCGGTTCCCGGCGTGGCGGTGGCCGCGCGCCGTGCCGGCGGAACGGCCGTCCGCTCGGCCGGGCTGCGCTCGGGACGCTCCGCCGGCCGCGGAGGGGCCGGCGTTTCCCGCACGATGCCGCGCACGAGATCGCTCATGCGCACCATCAGCCAACTCCGACCATGTCCTTGATGACTTCGGCGATGATCTTGTCGCCGATCTCCCGCACCCGCTTGGTGTAGCCGACGAGCAGCGCGACGTCGCAGAGGTTGTTGATCTCCCGCGGCGTGCCGCGCGTGAAATCGAAGATCAGCTTGATCGCCTCGTCGGTGAAGATCGGCGCCGCCCGGCCGGCCATCTTCAGCCGGTGCGCCACGTACGCCGCGGTGTGAGTGTCGTCCAGCGTGTTGAGGTGGTAGCGAATCGTGATGCGCTGGTCGATATGCTTGAGCCGCCGCACGCGCTCGCGCAGCTCCGGCGAGCCGATGATCAACAGCGTGATGAGGAACCGGTTGTCCGTCTGAAAGTTCATGAGCAGGCGCAATTCCTCGAACACCGCGTCGTCTTCGATGAGCTGTGCCTCGTCGACGATCAGCACGGTGTCGCGCCCCTCGCGGTAATTCCGGAAGAACACGTCATTGAGCTGGTGCAGCAGCTCGGGCTTGCTCCGCTCTCGCGCCTCGATGCCGAGCTGGTAGAGCGCCTCGCGCAGGAAGTCGACGGCGTTCCAGCTCGGATTGGTCAGCAACCCGATCTCGTAGCGCTCCGCCTCCAGGCGCTGGATCAGCGCGCGCGAGAGCGTGGTCTTGCCGCAGCCGTACTCGCCCGTGAGCATCCCGCACCCCTTGCGGTGGCGGACCGTGTACACGAGGCGCACGAGCGCTTCCTCGTGCTCCGGCGAGAGATAGAAAAACTTGGGGTTCGGCGAGTTGTCGAAGGGCGGCTCACTCAGCTCCCAGTAGGCTTCGTACATCGCTAGTCCGCCTTGATCGGGCCATTGAACAAAATGAAGATGCCCGTGTACGCGGTCACGAGGCTGGCGACGAGCGAGGCGATCGTGACGTAGTCCTGCCACCACTTCACCACCACCTCGGGGACCGTCACCACCGCGCCCGGCTCGAGCGGCGGCGCCGCGGCCATGGCGTAGGTACGGCCGTTGCGGAAGGTCACGGTGGCGGCCTTCACCTTCGCCCGAGCGCTGGGGCCGCCGGCGGCGGCAAGGTACTCGCGCGGCGTGAGATCGGGGCGGTAATCCTGCGCGCCCGGCGTTTTGACCTCCCCGACGACGTAGATCTTGTCCTCGAAGACGGGCAACACCACGACGTCGCCGTTCTGGATCGGAATGTTCTGCGTCTCGTCCTTTTCGACGAGGAGCCGATGCAGATCGACGGGGATCCGCTGCGCGGGCCCGGCGTCGGAGCGGTCGACGAATGCCAGGCGAAGATCGGCAAACGACGCGGCCCCGCCCGCCTTCACGACGACGTCGCGGACGCGGTCGCCGCGGGCGAGCTCCAGCCGTTGCACGACCGTCGGCTTGCCCTGCGTCTGCATCTTGCCGCTCTCCGCCGTGCCGTTGAACGCCCCGCGCACCTCGACCACGTCCTGGATGCTCGTGAGCGGCGCGACGTAGATCGCGTCGCCCGCGCGCAGCGGAACGTCGTCCGCGGACAACGTGCGCAGATCGAGCGACGTCGTCTCCTTGCGCCCGTCGGCGCCCACGCGCGTGAGGCGCGCGTCGGCCGGCGAGCCCGCCACGCTGACGCCGCCCGTGAGGTCGAACAGCTCGCGCAGCGAGCCGCCGGGGCCGAGCTCGTACTCGCCGGGCCGCCGCACCGCGCCCGCGAGCGTCACCGGCGCCACGCGCGGCGGCACGTTGATGCGCATGCCCTCCTGGACGAACGGATTGTGCGCGATGTCCCCCTTGAGCTCGAACAGGAGCAGATCGATCTCGGTCGCGCGCCCCTCGCGCGTGACCTGCACGTGACGCGCGCTGCCGCGCGGCGTGATGCCGCCGGCGGTGAGGATCACCTCGTGCAGCCGCTGCGTCGCCAGGACTTGCATGGTGCCCGGCCGCTCGACCTCGCCCGACACGATGACTTCGAACGAGCGGGGCGAGATCACCGCGATGCTGACGTCCGCGTAGCGGAAGATCGACCGCGCGCGCACGGTGATCGCGCGATTGGCCTCGAGCAGGGTGAGTCCCGCGAGCCGAATCGTCCCCAGCGGCGGCAGCGCGATGGCGCCCTCGGGGTCGACGACGATCTGCACGCGATTGACGTCGAGCCGGCCCACGATCTGCACGTCGAGCACGTCGCCCGGGCCGAGCCGATAATCCGGTCCAGCAATGCTGCGCGCCTGCTGGCCCAGGTAGAGGTCGCCGCGGCCGGGCGCGAGCGGGGCAAAGGCCCCCGGAGTGCGCGGAGTCTGGGGCGTTGGCGGTGTCGGCGGCACGCCAGGAGGGGGTGCTCCTGGTGCGGGCTGGGCGATCGCGACCGAGGGCGACAGGAGGCAGACAACGAGCGTCAGCGCGAGGGCTTTACATGACGATTTCTTGACGAAAGTCACTGGACAAATACCGTCCAAAAAGATTGTCGCTTTTTCGTTCTTCGGGGGTCAAGGAAAACGCGTAGACTTTTTCATAGGTTTTGCGATAGTCGCGTCAATGCTTCTGCAGGAACTCCGATGACCCCGCGCGCCGTTGCCGCCGTGCTCGCCGCGTCGATCCTTTTCGCCTTTGCGGGTGCGGGTTTTGCGGTGTACGCGTTCCTCACTCGCGCCCCGGCCGTCGCGCGGGCGACGACGCCGGCGCCGATCGCCACGGCCGATGCCCTCCAGGCGGCCTTCGTGAGCGTCGCCGAGCGGGTCCGGCCAGCGGTCGTGCACATCGGGACGCTGCAGGTGGCCCGCGGCCGGCGACCACCGATGATCCCCGGCCCGAAGGGTGACGACCCGTTTTTCAAGGA